>JACCDR010696715.1_pt1 | contig 32420 bp, 52 predicted proteins | sample 7446431 | NCBI WGS metagenome assembly JACCDR01 (sample SAMN15323443, study PRJNA562643) | freshwater metagenome | isolation source: river surface water | place: USA:Blue River Watershed | collected 2017-08-17
ATCGCGAACCAGCCGCTGCATCGTTTTGTTGCCGGCATTGTCGAGATACTGATTGTACTGGTTCTCATCAATGCGGCCGGAGCCGAACAGGTCAGCGATATGCTGATTCCACACCTGTGTGCGCTGCGGCCCCTCCGGAATAGATAGAACGGATCGAGCTGCCTCACCAAGGCTGCCGGGACTTGACTGCGGAGGAATACCGCCAGCACCCGGCTGTGGGGCAGGAGCCGCAGAAGGAGCCGTACCGAGCGGCAAGCCAGAGGACAAGACGCTCTTAACCGCATCGATGCCCATCTGTGTTGGACTGACCGGAACACCCTGAGACAGCAGCGTGTCGCCAGTTTTGAACCCATGCTCACCGGCCTCATACGGAAACTTGGCCGCCGCGATCCCGCGCGCCTCATCCACCGCATGGGGCACCTTGCCCTTCGCGGCCTCGATCGATTGCCAAACGTCAATCGGAGCCTTCCCGGCAGCAATATCGATAGCCTGCCGCGTCTCCGGACCCCGCCGAGCCTCCGCCTGATTGTCGGCAGCCGCCCCGCTGGTGCCCATATAGGACTCCGGCGACTGGCCAGAAGATACCATCTGCTGCGCGGCCGAGGTGAATTGGGCATGCGACATGCTGCGAAGCTTGGGCGCCAGCAAGGGAGGGATTACCCCCGACTCGACCCCGGCCGTGATCGCCGCATTCATATTCTCCGGAGTCGGATTGGTCAGGTACCCAGCCGCAATCCGCCCAGCCATGTCCGCGCGCTTCTGCTGATACCCAACCATCTCGCTGGCCGTCTGCGGATCGATCTTGGCAAGCTGATTGATGTCTCCCGACTCAAGCGCATTCATCCGAGCTTGCTGATACCGCGCTTGCTGCCCATACAGGTTGGCATGCGCCTGGGACATCTGAAGCTGCGCTGCCGTGCTCAGGGATTTGCCGAGATCGAGATAGTTCGGTTGAACCTTGAGGGCAATCGTGTTGTCAATTTCGGCCATTAGCGCATCAGGTTCCCAAAGTTGAGATACGAATTGCTCCAGTTTCCAGTCCCGGAATAGTTGCCAGAAGCTGGCCCAAAGCTATTCAGCATGTTCTGGTAGCTACTCGGATTGCCACCTCCTCCAGCGCCACCCCCGCCGCCCCGGAGGAAATTGCCCGTCATGAGGTTTCCGGCTGCGGAGTTGATGGCACCAGTGATCGCGTTGGCAGAGCCAACAATCCCACTCGCCTGCGCCTGACCGATGCCCTGCTGAGTGTTGCCGATGGATTGGCCCATGTTGGCGTTGACGCCCGCCAAATTCCCGGCCGACTGAGCGCCAAGATTGGAGAGACTGAGCAGCCGATTAAAATAGTTGCCATACTGCTGGCTGGCTAGCCCCTGGCCAAAATTAGTGAGCGCCGCCAGCCCACTGCCCGACAGAAGATTACCCTGCGCACTCAACACATTCTGTGTGGCTTTCCTGCCTTGATCGAAGGCAAAGTTGTAGTCGGGCGAATTGTAGAACCCGGAGTAATCTGGAGTGCCACCAGCCTGCCCATCCGCGCCGGGGAGGCCATACAGCTTAGCCAGACTATAGGTCGCATTCTGTCCAGTGCTAATAAATGGGCGAAGATTGGCCTGATTGGTGTCAAATACACCCTTCTGGAACTCAAGCGCATCCCGAGCCGACCTCTCCTGAGCCTCGGCAGCCTTCTTCGCCGCACCAGACCCAATGATGCCACTCGCAATGCTGGACCCGCCAATAACAAGAGCTGAAATAGGATCAGGCATCAATCTCACCCACGTGCGCGCGCATCAGCGCCATTCTTTTCCCAAAAACATGTTTCTTTCCCTTATGGCCGCCAGCACAAAGATGGATCTGGTGGTAATAGGGGTCTTGTCGGATCCAATCAAATATCGTCAATGAATACCACGAAACCTTGTATATCCGCCCATCCTTGATCCACCCGCCATCCTGATCGTGCTCACGATGCGCCCCGATTAAACGCATCATGCCGCGAGCAGCCTTATTGTACTCTGGAATCCGCGCCACCAGCTCCATGGCATCGGTGTCACAAAAAAGCCTGCGGAACACCTCGCTCGCCATCTCCACGGCCCACTTCCCGCGCCCTGCGGGAAGCACCTGCATGTGGCACTCATAAAGCCCCGGCATCACCGGAGTAGAAATAATGCCACCGTAGTGACCATAGAGCGCATACACATTCGGATTGTGCAGAAGCGAAGACCAGTCCAGGTCTCCCTTAGCGAATCCGCCAATCCATGGGCGAATGGATGGATCATTGGCAAGCAGATTCAGCTCTTTCTCGTCGCCCGGCCCGAGCCGGCGGATCATCATCGAATCACGAACCCTCCAGCGCCACCATCAAGAGAATCGACAAAAGTTGCCCAGTAATGCAGGTTAACAACAATGTCATTGGCCCCCGCCTGGCTGGAGCCATTCGTGATATACACCTTGAGCGTAGCCAAGGCGCCTTCGTTTGTGGTCACATTGGCGGTCACTGATCCACCGGATGTTGCCGATGCGACAAATCCGAACTGATCGAAGCTTGCGTATTGCGCAATATGAGGACCAACTCCCAACTGAGTCCAGGTATACACATTGCCCACATTGGTGCAGTTGCACGGGATCAGTCGACTCATCCCCGCGTTGAACGCCCATATCTGTTGCGCAAACTGCTGACCAGTCTTGGTCAGGATTCCCCGCTCATCAACGAGCGCGATCTTGATTTGCGGGGCAACAATCGGGATTGGGATCGCGGATGCTTGGATTGCCATTACATACCCACATCAACATCCGCATGAGCCGACACAACCACCCGCTGGACCGGATCACTGATTGTCAGCTCGAAGATCCATTCCCGCCCCTGCCCAAGTCGAAGCCATCGAAGGCGGGTAAGATACTGCCCGATCCGGCCGATGGTTTGCCAAATCTGTTGAGCGCTGAATGTTCTCCCGCCGTCCTTGGACCACCGAAGCATGGCTTGCGGATCCGACCCCTGCCCCGTATTAAGGCCAACCCCCGTCTCCATATCTAGCTCAAATCGAGAAACAAAGACCCGCTTCCGGTCATTATGAAGTGGCGGAGATGTCATGAGCGCCCGCATGGGCTGATCGAACTCGGTGAACACCGTTGCGTCGAGAGCGCCAATCTTGCCAGAGAAGGCATCTCCGATCAGATTCTGATTGTAGCAATCGATGTGACAGTTGCCGCGCCACCGACCAAGAGAGTTGCCGTTGATGTCCCAGGACTCCCCCTCATGCCACAAGTTGGTGGAGATGTCGTATTTCCACGTCTTGTTCGCGGTCGGGAAGACAAGGACCACGAACTTGTGGCCGCCATAGGTATAGGAGAATGAGAAGGCATCCGCCATCGTGCTGTAGGTGGCCCACTCTTCCTCGATTGCATGCGTGCTCACGCGAACCGGAGTGATGATGTTTAGGCGGTAGTAGTTTCTATCATCCCCCAGGAAGAAGACCGAGTTATCCTCCTTGACGGTCGACAGTGGCGCAATAAGCCCCCGCTCAATGGTCCCTCCATCAACCCGAAGGAACGGCATGTTCACCGCGCCCGCGTTATACCATGTCTCAATGGTGGATGCGCCGAAAATCAGAAGATTCTCTTGCTGGTTGACCGTGCAAAGGACAAAATCCGACTGCACCTCTGCCGTGCCAAACCCAAGACCATCGTAACTAGTACCATCTAGCGTATCTGAAATGAAGAACTTGTTGGTTCCAATCCAATCAAACACAAACACGTTATCAAAGAACTCGACCGTGTTGGCAGCATGAAAGTCGATGTCGCTGATCAGAGTGAACCCGGTCGCCACAGTATAGATGTAGCCGTTTGTCCCGTTCACAATGCAAAGCTGGGTGCCGTTATCGGCCATCGAGACGACCCCGGTGCCAGTAACAGCCCCGCCAACAACCGTGGCAACGCCAGCCGACGACACTGAGTAAAGATCCTGCCCCGACACGACATACAGAATCCCGTCCATGATGTGCATGCCACGAATGGGGCCGGTGCCGCAGGTAGCAAACGTGCGCAACCCAGGCTGGACAAACACCGCTACTGGCGTCTTGGCATCCGGCGGCTCTTGTTCGGCAAAGGCATTCACACAGCGCTGGGCGCTAATCTTTAGTGCCGGCGACTTATATGATTGCGTGGCAAAGGGAATGAGCATGTCTACCGCGCATACGGCTGATCGTAAGACACACCGAAATAGATGCTCTCTGGCTCCCGATCCCACCCAGTAACCATGTCCAGCTTCTCTTTTGCCTGCGTCTTGAGAACAGCGAACCGCGTAGGCGTAAGATCGAACTCCGGCGCCATCTCGACAGCCAGATTCCACACAAGCGCATTGAGCCATTCTTGCGGGAAGTCAGGAGTGTTACCGGCCGCATTGAAGTCCTGAATTTGCCGGTACCACGTGAATTTTACCAAGTTGGTGGCATCAACCGGAGCCGGCCAAATATAGATGATTCCATAATTGATGGCCCCGCCAAGCGGATCATAGAAGAACTGGGTGGGGATACCGGTGTTGGCCTTGTTTGGCAGATCACGGTAGTCAAGGCGAGACATCCGCACCATCGGAGTCTCAATGCCGCTCGAAATCAGCATGCGCCGGGCAGCAGCAATCCGTAGCGGGCGGAGAATGGCGGTCGTATAGTCATACACATTGTTGCCGCTCGCCGCGGCCGAGGTAAGGCCGGAAGCAAGGTTGACCGTAACCCCAGACGGAGATCCACTAACCGTGGTCCAGAAAATATCCCCCGAATCCAGCACCACGCCGATATTATCGCCATTCAGGATGTTTGCGATTGAATCAACTGTGATGGAAGTGGCGCCGGCTACCGCTGCGGCATCAAGAGAGGTTTGAGTGTAGTTCGGGGGATTGGTCTGCGTGCCGTGATCGGTCGAGCCCGTACCAAGCGAATACTGGTACTGCCCAGGCTGGAGAAATAGGGCACCCTCCGCCTCCGTCCACAAATGGATTCCGAGCGTATCCCACTCCTTCACCATCATATTGAGGGCTTCGGCGCAGTCGCTCACCATTGACGCGCTGGGCGTCTCGCTCGACTCAATAGCCCCCACCTTCCGGAGCGCAGACTTGATGATTTGATCTCGCGTGAGATTGAAGGTGGAGGTGCCAGAAGTGGTCAAATGAGCGTCCTAGAGATCGGAAGGAGAGACATCCACGGGGCCGTTGTAGGCATTCCATTGCGCATACTGGCTATACAGGCACCCCGATGTCGTTGCTGGAGTACCAGTTCCAGCCGCTGTGTCGGCATAGCGCATAACCTGAAAGCTACCCACCGCCGTTGGGCGGAATGTCACATTGGGCTGCCTGGGCCGCGGCATGGGAACGATTTGCTCATCCGCCACGCCACGAACGAAATCCTGTGGCTGACGTGGCTCCCAACTTTCCTTGCGAACAATGAGCTGGTCCCACTGTTGCCGAGTTTGATTTGCGCGCACCTTGAACCCGGTTCGGTCGCAAATCCGGTAGAAATCGCCCGGAACATAATGCTTGTCGTCAGCCATGGATGCACCACACCGTTGAATAGATAGGGGCGTTACTGCCCCTTCTCTGCCTTTGCCTGCGCCCTCGCCTGAGCTTGAGCCCGCTTTTCCAGCTCCTGGAAGATCCCGATAACCTGACGATATGCAAACCCAGGCATTGGGATCTGGTCTAGCTGAGCGATGATCTGGTTCATCGTCGGCCCATCAATGGTAATCGGCACAAACTCATCCGAAGCCTGCGCCGAACCAAGTACCATCACAGTGGCAATCGCAATTACACTCTTTCTCATGCTGCTCTTCCTCTTGGCTACGTCATTGGGATTACAATCAGGCACACATCGGCCGTCGCCGCACTACCTTGTGGCGTGCCAATTCGAACCTGAACCGTGGCATTCGTGTATGATTCCGTGTTGTTGTTCGTTATCGACAACGCCATTGCGTTGTTATTGGTGCTCTCCGAGGCAGATGTGACCGTGATCGCCTGGTTGGCCGCAATAGTTTCTCCCGCACCACCAGTTGAGGTAAAGACGCCAATCGTTGCCGTTGAGATTGAAGCGCTGGCATTAGCTATTCGAACTGCGTTGACGATATACCTAGTGGTTGGCAGGTTGGTCAGAGTTATCGCATTATCTGTATTTGCCGAGTTAAAATTGACACCGGTGATGCAGTATTTGGCCTGACCAAGCGTATAGGCCGCAAAGATCGGAGCGCCGCCAGTGGCCGCCACAAGCGGTTGACCAGTGGTTCCTGCCGCGGTGGATCCAGGACTCACCCCTGCCCCGCCACCATAGACAACACCATTCGCCGTAAGGGCGGCCGATGAAGCAATCGTCGAGGAGGAGCTGAAGTATGGAATGCCGCCACTGGTGCCAGACGTGAGCCCCGTGCCACCACCGGCAACCCCGAGAGTCCCAAATGTCATCGCGGAGGCGCCACCCCCGCCCGAGAGCAAGGGTTGCCCAGATGTCCCGGCCGAGGTTGGCCAGTTCCAGTTATATGTCCCGGACGCCGCCTGCGGCTGCAAAAGAATTCGCCCGCTTGACGAGCCGGAGACGGCAATCCCACCACCGCCACGAATATCAAGTTCAGCAACCGGAGAATTGGTGAGAATCCCAACGCGGCTGTTCGTTGTGTCGACATCCAACACCTGCAACGTTCCCGCCGCGTTCTGAACCTCGAACGCAACTGTTGAATCTGCCGCAGGCTGCACCACCATACTGTTGTTGGCGAGGACGATAGATCCACCCGATGCGTTGGCGGTGCTATAGAACTTCCACCCTGCGTTCCCAGCTCCGATGTACCACACGAAGCCCTGGTTCTGAGCCATAACAACCGCCTGCCCAAACCCCAGGGCCGACATGTTGAAGATGTTATCCAGGAAGACAATGCCCTTCTCAAATTGGCTAGATTGACCAGCCCCCTGATTTTGGACGATAATGATCGCCATAGCGCATTGATAGTACTCGTACTGAGTTGACGGGTAGCTATTGCCACAATCTAGCTGAAGTGGGGTGGCGCTTTTGAAATTGCCGTTATACGGGTCTCCGGTCTGCGCATCGTTGTATCTGTTGACGGCGGCAATCTCAATTCCATCGCAATAGTCATCAACCGTAATGCGGTGACATTCTCCGTAGTATGCCCATGATCCGCGCGGCCCAGATGTGTTGTTGGAAATGCCGATGCCGTAGAACGCAAGGGCGGCTCCGCCGATGGTGTCCGTCTTGACCACCGACGCTATACCGCCCGGCTCTCCACCATTATCGAATGTCGAGTTCCCGGCCACACCAAGCGACTGAAAGGTCATCTGATGAAACCCACCATCGCCCCAAAGGTTGACGGTAAGCGTGGTGCTGCTGACGGTCTGACTGTTGTTTACGGTGTAAGTGCCAGTTTGCCCCGTACCGGTCCCGTATGCTGTGATCTGTGTGCCGGAGGATACACCGCTTCCGGTCACGGTCTGGCCGATTGTGATTGAGCCAGGGGTGGCCGATGTCACCGTGAGCGTCGTGCCGGAAATCGACCCAGTAACAGTGATTGGCCCCGTCCAGTCGCGCAGCCCAATGGCAACCGACCCAGAAATGCTCGTGAACGGAGAAGTGTTATCAACACCGAGTCGGTTGCCAGCGGAGTCAAAATACAGCGGAGCATATGTGACCGGGCCAGGAAGCCCACTGGCTGCGCCAGAACCGCAAAGTTGCTGAGCAGAGAAGATGGCGCTTCCGCACTGAGCAAAGGCGGGGCCTGTTAGCGCCATCGCAAGAAGGGCAAGTACAAATCGCAACATTACGAGTCCTTAGGCGGAGAGCAAATACCAGCCACCAGCAGCCAGCGGATTGAACCACCACCCACCATATGGCGCGTTAATCGTAACCGACGAGAAGCCTTGACAGGTCTGCCCGCCAGAGAAACTAACTGTCACGGCGTTACCTACATTTACTGTTCCACGAATATCTTTCACCAAGCACGGCTGCGTCATTGCTGCTGACAACGGAAGAGTGATTGCCGTCGATGACGCCACAGCCTTATTCAAGAGTATGCGAGTGTCTGTTGTCAGGGCCGCATACGTCGATCCGGATGTGATGAATGTAGGCGATGCTCCAACATACCCAAAGAGAATGTTGAAGCATTGATCGAATAAACTAAGCGGATTCAATCCATCCGGAAGATTGGCGAATACGACCGGCGGCCCAGGCATTAGATGCCCTTCTTGAAGTGAAGCACCAGGGTGTACGAATCACCAGGATCCGCGCCCACCGTAGTGAGGCTGACATTGCCTGTTCCGCCGGAAGCATTATTCCAGATCCCACCGAATTCCCCGAACTCCATTTCGGAGCCAAAGCCACCCAGGACGAGAATGTCCGCGTTGGGCGTGCCCTCCCACTGCAACCGCACACTCATGCCGGTGATGTCATACTGACACCACCAAAGCTTCATGTGCGTCGTCGGATTCGGCGGGCTCAGCGTCGAGACATCAACCTTCCGAACATTGGTCTCTCCGGTGCCGTCACTCAGATTGGTGCATTTAACAACCAAGTTACGGCGGTCATCCATCAGGGTCTGGACGCTGACAATATCGGTCATGGGCTAGATCTCTTCCCACACAAGCGAAACGGCGGCGGTGATGCCGGAATTGCCAATCGTGCCAACGCAGAAAATCGTCCCCGGGGGAACAATGATCGAACCGTTGATATTGTCTTTAACAATGTTGGTCGTGGTGGCGGCGATTCCGATGTTGGCTGCGCCGATGGTCTTGAGCAAAGTGGCGCCAGCAGCCAAAGTAAGTGTGGCCGGAATGAACTTCATGGTCGAGGACTGACCAAGACCAATGTAGCCATTAACCGGAGTGCCCAAGGTTGCCGCCGTGATCGGTGAACCGGTGGCCGCCTGAGCGCCTACACCTGTCTGGTAGGAATAGGTGTAGGTAGAGCTTGCAACGGTGCCAGAAATATACCCGATATCACACGAGATCAGCACCGCGTTGCGGGAGTTGCCCGCAGGATTCCACAGCGCAAAGGTGACGGCCGTGGCATTGTAGGCGGCAAGCGCCACACCGGCCGCAGCAGTCGAGCCGATGAAGACATTGCCGTTGATAGTGTCCTGATAATACTGGCCACTACCGTATTGAATTCCAGGTCCGGACATCTAATGAACCTCAAAATGAACGAAAGAAAGAAAGGGGCGGCCGAAGCCGCCCCTCGATGAGATCCTTAGACCGGCACCTCGGCCCAGGTCAGACCAAGGTCAACGCCTGAGGTCGTGCTGGCGGCCGTGGACATGGCAATCGACACCACCGTGCCCGGAGGCACGATCACGCGGCCGTCGAAGTCCAGATGGGCCGGCTGAGAGTTGGTCGTAGTGACCGCCCCGAAGAAGCCCAGAATGCTGTGCCTTGTCGGGGTGCCCGAATGGGTGTACGCCGAGTACGGAAGGACCACATTCGCCGCGGTGCTGCCAACACTGCCAGACAGGGCGGTGCCAGCCGTGGTAAAGGTGCCGGCCAGGGCCAGCGACCCGGAGCTGTAGTACAGCCCAACCACGTCAACCACGGTGGTAGCAAGCACAATGCCGTAGTCGAAGCTAATCAGCTCCGCATTCTTGCCCGAGCCGGGCGGGTTCCACAGGGAAAACACCGAGACCAGAGTGGCGGCAATGACCGGAACCGTGACGGCGGTACGATTGAACGTGAAAACCGTGCCACGATAGTTGCTGGTGTAATACTTGCCCCGGAGATTGGTGACAACCTGTTCACCAGCCTTGCCGGCAAGAGCAGTGACGGTCGTGCCATCGGAGCTGCTGTTGTTCGAAGGATTCGAAACAGTAACCTGATTAAGTGCCATTTTTGGAGAAATCCGTTATCGTTTTTGAAAATCTGGCCTAGTATCCGACGCCGGTAACGACCGCGATGTCCTGATCATTTCGGACATTCGAGAGGTCATCTGGATTATTCAGACCGGAGTTCGTGATCGTGGTCAGCGTGCGCAGCTCGATCAGGAGCTGAGTGAGAAGATCGAGACTCTGAGCCGAAGTCAGAGTCGCGGTCGGAATGGACTGGGGGCTATCCCCCGCGATCCCAATCGGCATGGTTATGACTCCGCTTCGACCACGGCCAGCGTCACAGTGCCATCTTCGATGTTGACTGCGTTGAGGCGTACAGCCGTACAAGGATATGCGAGGCTGCTGTTGGCGCTTTCCGTAAGGTCTTTCAGCACATCATGCTGGTTCCAATGGGTGGGGCCGATGCTACTCGCCGCCCCGGTGGTGTTCCCAACGATTGCTCCGCCGGGTCCGGAATTCACCGCATCGCCCGTGACTTCCACGCTAACGGTGCCGGATGCCCCAGAGCTAAACGTGACAAGCAGCCCCACCCCAAACTTAAATCGCTTGAGGTTGATCGGGATGATTTCACTTGTTCCGGAGCTTGAAATGGATTTTTGATATGCAGGCATGTGTTACTTCCTTATGCCTGTGTCACACCAAACAAGCTACCGATATTGCTCGCATCAATGGCGAGAAAGATCTGAAGCCGCTTGGCGTCATCGGAGGCGGACGCGGTAAGATATGTCCCGCGAACGTCCCCGGTTGTTGCAGTTGCCGGATCAGTGGTATCGGCGGCAACAAAGCCAGTGGCGCTCGTGATGAGCGCGTTATTGAACCACACCCGCGCATATCCGACCGTATCCACCCGAAGCGGAAACCCGTAGACATCGGTAGTACCGATGGTGCCGTTGGTAATGGTTCCACTCACGGTGGCAGAAGTGACGAACTTGAATGCCTTCTCGCCAGTGGCCGTGCCCCCGGCGGAGATGGTGATCGTTTCCGACATCGGATAGCCGTAAACATCGTATCCAGCAATCGTCACTGTTCCGCTGTCGCCACCATTGCCAGAGACCACGCGGAGTGCCCGCGAAATCATGGTCGAGGTGTCGTAGGTAGAGACCGTGGTGGAGCCCGTAGACAGGCTGGGGAGCCCGTAGGAGGTCAGGGCCGGATTCCCGTCGATAACCAGGGCTCCGGAGGGAACGGCATTGCCAGAGGCCCACACGGTCAGAGCGGCACTCAGAACCGTAATCCCGGTGCTTGCCCCAGCCAAGGTCATCGTTGTGTTGGTAACCGTCTGTGAGGCGGCGATATTGTTCGCGGCCAGAGCCGCCGGAACCTGATCAATGACAGGAATATATCCGCCAGTGAAGCCAATCGCACCAAAACGTGTCTGATTGTACCCCACACGGTAGTCGAAAAGCCCAGCGCCACCCCAAATGAGAGACGGTGCCTTGTCAGCATTATTTGACCCGGTGGCGCCGGTGCCAGGAGGATTGCGGTCGCCGTAAATGATCAGCGGACCGGGCATTGCAGATTTCGTCATGAAAATTCTCCGGGCGACCCCCTAAAAGCCGCCATCGTCAGGGCAGGTAATGGAAGAAGGAACTAGTCGCCACCCTTGTGGCACTCTAGGTATTCAGCAGCGCGGCGAAACCGCTCGGGGTCTTCATCAAGAAAGCCAATAGACACGAGACCCGTTTCGCCTCTTGACTGTGCGCCACAGTTGATACAGTGGATGATCTTTTCTTAGATCGGATGAGCGGTGAAGGCTGGCGTAATCAATTGCTACGGTCCCGTCGCTCATCCGATCTCCTATTTACTGAGGTTGTGGTGACTGTCAGGCTACACGCCCGGCGTGCCCCAAACCTGTCGCCAATCAGTCACACCAAACGAATACCGCTCATAGCAAGCGGCCTTGGCGTTCTTGGTGTCGAAGTCGTTATCCTGATCAAACGACACCGACTCCCGCTCAAAGTAGGTCATGCCGCGAGGAATATTCGTGCGGATGAACCATGCGGTGGCGGAAGTGAAGTAGTGGTTGACTTTGATCCCGCGCGGGAAGACGTTGGTCGCCTTGAGCGCGTTGATCGCGTTGTTGGTAGTGTCGTTCTGAAGAACCGACTTCAGGATACGATTGGCCTCAAACCAGAGCTGCGTGGGAACATGCAGGCTCTGCGGCAGGTTGGAGATACGCAGGCCCCGGTTGCTCTGGGTCTGCATGATCTGGATAACCAGATCCTCGATGGCCGCCTCCGAGAGATCCGCCGCGGTTGTCAGCAAATTGGACTGGTTACCCGCAACGGTCGGATGCGACGAGCTAATCAGGGTTGCGCCGTCACCAAAGGTGTACGAGCTGTTAAAGGCCCGATTATACACATTGGCGCCAACGTTCTCCTTGGTCTGCCGCATAGAGAAGGCGAGAGCCTGAGCGCGCCGCTTTGAGACAACCTCATACATATTGTCCCGCAGCTCTTCGTAGGTCACGATATAGCCCAGCGCGTAAGCGACATGGGTATACCGGTTGACCGCGCCCTGCGTCTCGGTGTCGTACATGATCGCCGTGCCTTCGTTCTTGACCGGAGCCAAGCCAAAGCCGGTGATCTCGACATCTTCCTCGTAGGAGCGATCAGAGGTCTCCCGGTCGAAAAGATCAGGGAACTCTTCTTTATGCTCATTGTAGCTTCGGCCCCACCAAGCGTGGATTCCGGGCCAAAGCGCCTTGGGATGAGCACCAGTGGTGATAACAGTTGCCATCTGTGCCTAATCCCTTACGTACCCAGAGCCAGAAGCATCTGGTGGAAATTGAACTTCACGAGCCACTTCGCGTTGGCGCCTCCAGTGCCAACCACATTATCCGTCTGGGGAAGTGGTCGCAGAATGCGGACCTGAAGGGTATTGGTCGTATTCACCGAGCTGCCGCTGAGTTCCCACCCAGAGTAGCCAGTGACATTCGATCCCGAGCCTGCAACCAGACTCGCGTTCTTCGAGGACCAACCAGATTGCGAGGAGCCGGTGCCATCGTCCTGGACCATGAACAGCAAGGTCGGATCGTCAGCCACCAGAATATACTGAGCGGTCGACGCAGGACGATAGATGGGCAGATCGCGAGTGACAGCGATGATAGGTTCGCCGGCCGAGACAATTCCAACAACCACACCAAGGACCGGGGTCGAAGACCCGCCCGCGGTCGCGAGCCGAACGGCAGGAATGCCATTCGCGTCATTGTCAGTGCTGCTGGAGATGACCGGATCACCGATATAGAGCGCGGTCGCGTAGGACGAATTCACGTAGTAGACATTCGCGCTACTGTTCCACACGCTCCCGTCGTAGTGACGATAGGGGATAAGACCCCGAGGAGCATCGGCGTTAGCCATTACATTCTCCGAAAAGTGATTTGGGTTTGCAATACCCGCAGCAAAACCGTTAACTCGTCTCGACCGATGCGGCCAAATTCACTGCGCAGTAAATATGGGTGTTTGGGCGAATATTATCGCCGCTTGATCACGATGCTGGGGGAGCCATCAGCGCGCTGCGGAACATAGTCCCGGTCGCCTTCCAACTGATTTCCCTTGCCTCGCTTGATGGCCGATTCCATCTCTTCAATGCGCTCCTGCTGGGCACGCATGTCTTCCTCGAATAGTTCCTGCGGAATCTCCATCAGATAAGCCATGAGCGGTCCGCCTGTTTCGGCAACTCCGACCGGCTTACAAACCTTCTTGCCCTCGTGGTCGAGGACGAAATCATACGCCGCCGCCTGCGCATCCATGAGCCGGCCGGGCGTATCGTTGAACCAATGCCGGTGATATCCGGCACGGGGCGGATAGGCGAGCTTCTGACCCTGGGAGCCAAACGGCGTCCGCTTGGCCCGGAGTTTCGCCAGTTGATTGGGCGACATCATGGAAGCGGACAATTCAGCCGGCTCGGTATCGCCGAACATCACAGGTTCAAGCTGTGGCGTGACAGGAGGGGCTGGAGTAGAGACCGGCGGGGCAACATTCATCGGGATCGGCTTTGGGGGCCTACCCGGTGGGCGCCTTTCCGCTGCAATCGAGTTGTTCATTATGCATCATCTCCAGCAAAATACATTTTCGCGTAGTCTTCCTGCTTATAATCCGGCATCATGCGCTTAAAGCGATCAAACGCCTGTTTCGCCTCGCTGGGCAGATCGTCAAACGACTTGCCCTTTTTCTTCGACGGAGCCGGCGCGGATGAGGTTGCCACGGCTGGGGCCTTCTCCCTTTTGGGGTTGCCGAACTTGTCGGGGAAGCGCTCGACCACCTCACGGCGGACTTCCGCTAGATTCTCGGCGATAGACATACCAGGACGCTCCTGAAGGAGCTGGCCATGCCTTGCGACCGCATAGGCGTTCAGAGTCGGATCCCGGTTGAACCACTCGTTTTCGGCGATCCATGCCTGAACCTCCGGCTCCACCTTGGTGGTGGTGGGCTTCGGCTCCTCCTTCGGAGGCTCCTTGGTCACGGCCGGCGGGGGCTCCAGGGCATTCAGCTCGGCCAGGGCGCGGTCATAGCCAGCCTGATCCGCCGAGGCCACGGCCTCCCGCATGCGACCCTCAAGCTCCGATTTCGCCCGCGCGTAAGCGCGTTGCTCGGCCCGGAGGGAGAGATCGCGGAACTCACCCATTACCCTGGTCTGCTCCGCCGCTCGATCCCGAAGCTCCTTCAGCTCCGACTCGGTGCGAGCGAACCTGTCGTCAAGTGCCCTGTATCGCTCCCGGAGAACCGGCAATTCGGCCTCACCGCGGGCGATAAAGGTCTCCGCGTCGGTCCACCTGGACTGGTCTCCGCGGAATTCATCCTTGGGGCGCCAGCCCATACGCCGCGCCCTACCCTCAAGATCCGCCTGCCGGGCGGCCTCCGTGCTGACTTCTGGCGACCCCTCTTCCGGGACCACCGCCGTCTCAATGTCTTCGTTTTCAGCCATTCTCTATGCCTTTTGAACTCCACCGATGCAGCGGTCGTCCATGAGGCGATAGGTCTTTCCATCCTCCCCAGGGATCAGCACACCGGCAAACTTTTCGAATGTCACCCGCCGGCCTACTCCGGGAACCTCTCCCGTGAACGGCCGAGTTCGATCAGAACTCCACTTGAATGCCGCATCGCCAAGGGCTACGACCGTTCCGGTGTATGCCGACGCATCTGCGCGACCAAGCATATCATCGGCCAGGATGACGCCGCCGCTTGTAGTTGACTTGGCGACATCCGATAGCACCAGGACGCGATCACCTACCGGAAACCACCCCGACTCGTTTTCTCCACTGAAGGGCTGCGGCTCATACACTACGTCGTTATATTTCAACAGTCTCGGCTGCATTCTCTTCCTCGCTGTAAAAGCTTTCTATTGCCTCAAATGGCAGGATCTCAAGCTCCATAAGCTCGATTATCTGCCCTCGCACCGTTTGCTCTGTTTGCATCGACAGTGACCCCCCAAGCCATTGCTCGGTCATTGCGGTGGTCAGGTATCGACGCTTGTCGTGCAGGTATCTAAGAAACACCTTTGTTACCGGGTGGTGCCTCCACTGATTGAAGTCTTCGCGATCTATCTCCATGCAGGTTTCCTATAGAGATGGTCCGACTCCCGGAGATGCTCCAAGGTGAGCCAGGGATGGGGTGGGCGCCGGCCCGGCCGGTGGAGGAGCTGTTGGTCCACTCGGACCACCCTCAGCACCACCCCCGCTGGGCTGCGACGCCTCGAACTGCGCCTTCCAAGCATCAAGCTGCGTTTGAATCCACATCAAGTGCTGATCCCCAACGGCAGCGTCCGCCTGAGCAAAGAACAGGATGGCGTTAGCCAGGTCTTTCAGTTCCGCGGCCTTCTCCCGCTGCGCCTTGATGCTCAGTTCGGTCATCTTGGCAACGATTGCCGGGTTGGGCGGCGGAGTCTGGAGCAAATCATCGATCCGCTCGATATTGGCTGCCTCAAGAACTCTCCGACGAATGGCCATGCCGTTAAACATCGGATCGTTGGCGAACTGAAGCAGAAACTGCGCTTGGCCGAGCCGCTGCATGTCCGCCACCATAGACGGATCAGACACAGGCTCAACACCACTGCCGGGCAGATAATCCTGCCGGCTAATGGATTTCCACTCGTCCCCGACCGCATAGTTGGCCATCTCGGGGAGATACATCCGATTGAGCCGGTAAAGCTTGTTCAGCTCCTCCTTGAGGGATCGGTGGACCCGCTTATAGATCGCGGTGAACGTCTTCAGGCCCTGCTCGATCAGCGCCATCGTGGTGGTGGCAGGAACGTTGTGCTGCTGTTGCTCGCCGGTAAGGATGTCCTTGATCGATGCAATATCCCGCCCGGCCTCAATGAGGAGCCCCAGCATCTGGAACAGAACCATGGATGGACCAGGGAACGGAATCGGAACCATATTGTCCCGGATCGTCCCACCTGGAACGTTCACCATTTTCCATTCACCGGGCATGAAGCGAACCGCACCGGTGTTCATGCTGAGGCCGCGACCGATAAATCCACCGCCGGTGTTGGCAAGGTGGCCGGCATCGAGGATCTGGTTGACGGTCGAGTTCACCGCCTCGTTGATCGGTTTCAGAAGCTGACCAAACCCCGACCCGTAAATACCACCATCCGGTGCTGGCAAGAAATCGTACTTAGTGTAGTAGTGGATGGGCTCGATCCGGACAATCTCATTTGTCTGCGCGTTCAGGTGAATGCCGTCGAGGTCGTATCGCGCCCGGATCCGGACAACCTGTGACGTTTCCTTGTGGACCGTCATGATGTAGGGCTCGGGAAATCCATCCTCATCAAGATCCCACCAGCGATGCTGCTCCAGGAAATTCCGCGGAGCGTCATCATCCCCATCTTGAGCGGGGGCACTCGTATAGGCAATCTCAAGGAATAGCCCGGCCCGCTCCATCTCCTTCACTTCCAGCGGATAAAGGCGAACCTCCTCCGTGATCCGCGGGGCCGTCTCCATGCTCTTGGCTTTGTAGTTGATCACCACATCAAAGGAGGAGACCACCAGCGACATATTCCGCCCATGCGTCGGATCAAAATATGTCTTGCGGAACATGCAGCCGATGATGGGAAGGGCGTGAAGGAGGAAGTCCGTATCCGGCTCCCACTCCTTCATCTCGTCAAGCAACTGCCAACTCATATGGGAGCCGATGCGATCAGCCCGCACTTGCTTTGCCCCCGGCTCACGAATCCACACGGGAGTCCCATTCGGATTCATGACCGGCTGGTTGGTGACCGGATTAAGGAGTGGCTGACCGTTGTCAGGACCGATAACCACCCCCTTGACGACATTCCGCCCAACCACGATGGCAGGATACGCCCTGGCCGCGAATTGAATGGCAGCGTCGGTCATAAGAGGGAAGATGACATTCGCCGCCTTGGGCCACGGATAGACCTTCTCTTTTGCCACCTGCATGGCAAGGTCCATCGCATCTTTTGAGCGAGTCTCCCACTCGGAGCGGCTGTCGAAATCGATCTTGTATTCGCGATAGACCTTTTGACCGATTTCGTTCAGCGTCTCTTCTGGAAGGTGAGCGGCAATGTTGTCGGCATTGGCCCACTCGACGAGCTTCTGGTGCGGCTGTTCGGCCGGAGGGGTATCGGTACTCGCGGCAATGTCGCCAGCGCCAGAATCAAGAAATGTCATTGCTTATCCAGATGCACGAGACAGAATGGTCTTCTTGCGGATGCTGGCCTTCATCACACACAGCTCACCGGTACACATGCCGTACTCGGCCTGAAAGTGCGGGACCAGAACGATGTATTCCGGCGCATCCTTTGCCAGCCAGCCCACCGAGAACACCGTCAGTGGCTTAATGTCGGTTGAGGTGCTTAAATCGCGCCAGTTGGTATTCTCATGACTGCAATGATCAAGCCACTCCACCATCACCAGAGGGAACTTGACTGTCGTCGGGTTTACTGCCTTCGCCATTCTCTTTCTCCACACACACCAGCTTTGAAGTCACCGCATACCTAGTCGAGACAACCCGTTGCGTCCCTCTCCTGTCTTGCATCGTGATGACGTAACGTTCCATTTCCGGAGGCGCGACCCAGCGCATTCTGTAGCTGACGCCAACCCGCAAAACTTGCCATACAGCGGCCAACCACTCCTCAAGCGCCTGATTGGGATCTGTGTACAGTCCGGGCGGCTCCCAACCATTCGCGATACCGCCGCTACAGATTGTCTTGGCACCCGCGTCTGGCAAGGTGACATCCACCTCATTGCCATCCTCAAGATGCTTGCGTGCCACTTCCAACTGTTTCTGCATCATTTCTAATATCCCGTGACCGCGGATCGGCTCATGTCTGCGTAGAATCGGTCGAAATCTGGCGTATTGGCGGGCTCGGTGCTGTAAACCTTCTCACCAGACATGACCAAATATCGGGTTGCGTCCATGAGATGGTCATCAGATTTGACGATTTTACCCTTCTCATCGCGCCGATACCGGCGAAATTCGGAGCGCCAGTTGCTCAGGCTGGAAAAAACCTTGAGTCGACTGTCCGAAAGGCGCTCCCAGACCGCAAGAAGCCCACTTTCGACCGCATTGTCGGCAAAATCGAGGTTGAGACCCAATCCGGCGTACAATTCAACCAGTCTGCTGCCGTCCGTTTGTGCTCTGCCGCGAGCTGAGGGGTCAATGACGCCCCAAATCCAGGATCCGCGCGATTTTATCGCCTCAGCGTGGACCGCCGGCTCGGCGCCAGAGCGATAATGCTCCTGATAGAGGTAAATCGTGTCCTGATCGGTGTCCCAGGCGCCCCAAACGACCGCGGATCGGTTCCAGCCGACATCGAGAGCATAGGCGCGAGGCCATGATTTCGGGATGGCGAAGGGGTCAACAAGGATTTCGTCTTCTTGGATCGGATAAATGACGCCGGATCCGAGCTGTGGAATGCCCTTTGAGCGTGCATCGCGCTGATATGGCGGGATAGACGCCCAAAGTTCGGCCTTCTGCTCTTTCGTCAGGTGTCCACAATCATCCCAGGTGGCTTGGACAACAAATTTTCCGCCCAACTAGCAATATCCCTCTATATAACTTACAAGGGATCGCGCCACCGCAGCACTTTCGCGAACATACCCGAGAGCCAGATTGCAGCGTCGGCAAAGCAACCCGCGAACGCGACCAGTGTCATGGCAATGATCAACACACAAAGTTTCCGCAGACACACATTGACAAATAAGACATGCTCCACCTTGCGCATCGCGCATTTGGCCATACTCTTCTGGCGTCAATCCGTATCTTGTCTTCAGGATGTGCTTGCGAAATGTCTTTGCGCGCCGCCGTTTTTCCGCCGGACCTTCAGCGTTTTTTATTTTATGACAAGGTATGCAGCAATTTATGTGGCCATCCCAAGCTCTGGCATGGCGATAAAATTCACTGATTGGCTTTATGGCCTTGCATTCGCGGCACTGCTTGACTTGCGGGGTTTCGCGTGAAGCAAGATTACGCAAGCGCTCCAGAGATGCATCTGAGTCATACCTGCAAATCCGATCTAGCCGAGCGCAATCGCGACAGGAGGAGTCATATCGCACCCCGCGATTACCGCCAGTCGTGGTATATGCATACGAGTAGAACTCGGCTACTGGTTTTGTGACCTCACAGCTTATGCACGTCCGCTCCGTCTGAAATTCAAACGAGTCGCATCTCTTCTTTTTCACGCCGCATTTCTCGTTTCAACTCATTTCTGTCAGGATACCGGCGGCTTCGAACCGTTCTTGTCCGGTATTTTGGACTTCGGAGATCCGCGTTGACCGCCTTGTAGCGCCCAGACCAGTTCCGGCTCATCTTCCGGGAAGGTGAACAGGGTTCCATTTGGTGTCATCCATGTTCGTCTGCCAAATTCCGGCTGCGGCGCCCGTTTCCATCCAATTAGATCCGGCGAAACTCGCCGCATAGTCGGAATCGGGTCGATATTGTCGAATGGCGAATATGCGGGGTCAAAAATCATGTGGCTGACTGCGCAAACGGGGTGTCCGCCGGGGTCTCGACGATCCCGCGCGTGACGGCAACCTCAGAAGCAATGTCATAGGCAAGGGAGATCGCGCTGTGGATTTGCCAGTAGTACGCCACCCAAAGAGGGATTAGCTCGCCCATTGGGGCACAATAGGTGTACCCAAACACGCGGAAGCGAGCCGGCTCCTGATCCGGCACCGACCCAACCAGGGCCTCGCGATACTGACCCGCCATATCCTTGGCTCGCGCCTTGATTGACGGATCTCCGCAGATTGACTCCCAATCCTTGCTCATACTTCCACTCGGTTACGGGTGGTTGCCTTGTCGGATATCAAAAGGCGGGAATAGACAGTCCATCGCGCCGGCTGACCGATAACTCGATGAGACTCGACTTCCGGCCGAGTTCGCCAGTACAGGATACCGGGCCGCCCAGCGGCATACCTCATTGCCAATGAAAACCACTGAGCAACGGCCTCCGCCTCACTGATAGCAGCTTCCGCAAATTCACCCTCGCCAGCGAGAACCATCCCATGTCGAATAATGACATAAGGCTCACCAGTCTGCGCACGTGCGGAGGGAGTGCCTAGCATAACCACCCGACCACGCTCAAGTTCTGTGACGGCGGACTCTAGTGTCATAGGCGCCGCCGGCGCGTTGACACCAAACATCGGGACTGCGAAACCTGACATCATGACTGATCGCCGAGAGATCACTGACTTGTCTCCGCTTCATCTGTCTGGAGGTATGGGTGGGTGACTCTGGCCTGAGCGTGATCAATCGCCATCTCGTAGTCTCCGACCATGTTGCCGCGGCCGAGGATTTGCACGATCACGCCGCCAAGAATACCCCGCATCAGGGTGGACCCCGAAGAGGAGGCGCCAGGAACTCGATTGACGCCACGAGCCCGAGCTTGCCAATCCGGAGCCCACCCGTTTATGCGCCAGGGATTGTTTTTCGCGTTTGTTTGCCCTGACGCGCCGCGCTTCTTTTTGGATTCTGAGGACATTTACGAGGTGATATGCTTAACGGCCCACATAACCGCCTCTTCGATCTTGGTTTTGGCCAGCGAAAGCTCGCGGCTGTTGCCAAGTCCGGTCAGCATGTCATGAAACATCAGGCCAGCATCCTTGACCATGCCCATCTGCGTCTTTTCGGCATCACTCAGAACGCGATACTTATGCCGCATTGTGTTGTTGATCGGACGAGCGTCAGAAGCGCTGTCAATATGAGTCATCTCACGCCGCCTTTCCAATTGAGCGGGATCGCAACTCGGGGTCCGCATCGATATTGACGGCATTGCCCGTCTGGAAGTACGAAGATGTGCCAGTAGCCAAGCCAGACGCCGCCCATTGATAGTTGCCACGGGTCGTATTCAAGATCTTGTCCATCCGGGCGCCCAGCTCGATCGCTTGGGGCATGGCATCAAAGTCCGCCCCGAGGAATAGAACCTCCCAGTCCCTCCGCCGACATCGGTCAAGCCACTCTTTGGCGCCCTGCTTGGTCACCGAGCGGCTCGCATTTTCGTTGCCATCGGTCATAATGACGATCGCGGTGCGGCCTCGACTTGCATCAAGAGCCATGCCGGCGATCCTCGCGATGGCATCATAGAGAGGGGTGCCGCCATTCGGGGTACCCTGGAGGCTCTCCCACTCAGAAGCCAGAACCGTTGGGCGGACATCAATCTGCGGCCCTCCCCAATCAGAGAAGAATACTGGGGTCACCAGCGGGTCCGCCTCTTTTAGACCGCGCACATACTGATCAATCGAATCCATCGCCTCCGCCCAGCGCTCCTTCATGGAACCTGATCGATCGATAAGAATGTAGACATGCGGCCGCTTCGTCGTAAACATGCATTACTCCGTATCTCTTCCTTGGGTTGCTGATAACGTTGGGCGAAAAAAGTTACGCGGATGCGCAACGTGGACCTTGCTCAGGTTGTGGACTGGTGTTAGCCTAACCCTCATCCGACATCGGATTACCGGGAGGGACGGATGGGCTGGCTGGACTGGATTGGGTCGCGCCCTTGGTGGGAACTTATGGGCGTGATCTATGTGGCCGGCGCGTTAATCACGGCAGCCGCCATATTCTGGTCGCCTAAAGCCGGCGCCGCGGTTGAGCGGAAGACCCTCGATCACCGGATATTCCGTAGCCTCAAGAACGATTAGACGGTCGACCCGGCGGTGCGATGATGCCCAAGCCTCTCCTGTTCCCCCTCGCCCCCACTGGAGAGGATGCGCCGTTGCACCGCCGGCCCCTTATTAGCCGCCGATCCGTGCTTGCTGGCCTGTTTACCGCGCCGGCGGTGGTTAGGGCTGAATCGCTGATGCCAATCAGCGCCAAGCTGATCCTGCCCCGCTACCACTTCATCACCATCCGTTACCGGATAGTCTATGAGGAGCCGCCACGCGGTATAGTCATCCCCGATATGTGGGTGACATCACCAATCCCAACCGAAGGAGACGGGAATGTTTGATCCCGGCATGTTCAGCCGACTCGATACCCCGCCGAATTTTGCGCCGAGACCGAAGCGCGAGCCGGATTTGGCGGAGACGATCAGGAATATGCAGCTTCTCTTGAAGGAGAAGGATCGGCAGGTGTCCACCCTCCTCGCGGCGAAAAACCGGCATATTGAAGAATTGCTGGATCTGGTAGCGAAGAAGGACGCGCTGATTTTCAGGCTCAAGCAAGATCTCGAACCGCGCCCTGCGTTACAGCGCACAAGCTTGCTTAGGGACGACCACCCCTTCATTCAGCTTGCACGGAATGCGCTAAAGGGGCCTATGGGGAATACGATCCGCATGCTGGTTGCAGTGGAGATGGAGGAGAAAAAATTCCAGGCTGAGATCGCGCCGGGAGCCATAGGGTGAGGCAACCCGACAAGGGGACTAAGGTGGTTCGAGTCCACCCCGGCGTGGCCCCATGAAGCCCGTAGGGCGAAATGCCGCCATGCGGGAGATCTTGCGACTGATTGATCGGGCGACCGGTGAGGACCGGATGACCCAGGAGGAAGCCCTTGACTTTTTGCTGGACTTGTCGGGGGATCTACAATCGCGAATTTGGGACATCAAGCTCGACAAGGTGGATAAACGCTATAAGGGCCGGGGATCCCCTGGTGGGGAAGCGCGCTAGGCGGGTTCGATTCCCGTCCGGTCCACCAACCTTGTGGAGAGAAGGCCACTTGACTTTCTACTAGACTTATCGGCAGATCTTCGGTCGAGAATTCAGGACATCAAGATCGATGGGGCCGAAGGTCGGGGGACCGTTAAGCGATGATGACGAACGCCTTGCGCAAGGGCATGAATTTTATCTGGGCTCAGGCTTCATTCCAAGGACTTAAAATCAAGCGGGACCAGCGGCGCCTGGATCGGCTATCCACGGAAGGATGCCGATTCCTGATTGCCATTCCATACCTTAAGTCCGGAGGAGCGGAAAAGGTCGCGGCCAACTTGGCCTCCGCCCTGGCGCAACTCTATGGCCCCGATAGCGTGGCGATTATCGTCACGGATTGGTCGGGGTGGGTTGTCAAGCTCCTGTTTCCGGAGAATGTCCCTACCGCCTATCCCAACATCCGCTTTGTCAACGTCGTTAACCTGAGCCTTGCTCCGCACCAGGAATGCGTTTGGGATCTGATGTCGGCCATCACAACGATGCGCCCCGAGATCGTATTGAACGTCAACTCCCAGACGATGTGGAAGTGCTGGGAGCGTTTTGCGCCGGAGCTGGCCGACTTTACTCGACTTGGCACCGTCGCGTTCTGTACCGCCCAAGATAAAAGCGGAAACCCGATTGGTTATGACGTAACTCACCTTGAGCGCATGTTGCCGTACCTGGATTTCGTCATCACGGACGGCCAGGGCATCATTGAAACCCTTCGCAAGCGGTTCGTCACGGCGCCCCGCTCCGAAAGAGTTCTTACGCTGGAGGAGTGGACGGCGGCCAAGCTTATCGCAACCGACCCCGATGCCGGGTCTCGTGAACCCCACGATCTGGCCAGCAAGCTCGGCGAGCGCACGCGGGCGGATTGGCGGGTGGCCGGTTGGACCGCCCGTTCCATGGAGCGCGGGTTACCCCCTCGCGAGGTGAGAAAGTTCAAATGCCTGTATCAGTATGCGCCGAAGGTGGACGCGCCCCCTACCCGGCTCCGCCTGAAAAATCATCGGCCGCAAATCCTGTGGGCCAGCCGGGTTTCCCGATCCAAGTACCCGGAGCTGCTCCCGCGCATTGCGCGCCTTCTGCCTGATTGCGACATCCATGCCTGGGGCTCCAGAGAACTAGGATACCGCTGGCCATGGCTCAAGAAGCTCTTGTTCAACAAGTATGACTTGGGCGATGGAGTGGCCCCGGCCCCCAACCTCTATTGGCGCGGCGCGTTCCGAGGGTTTCACTCTCTACGCCCAGAGCGCTTTGACGCCATGATTTACACCAGCCTGTACGACGGGCTGCCGAATGTCTTGCTTGAGGCCGGCGCTTATGGCGTCCCCTTGATCGCGCCGTCGAGTATCGGGGCCATCGGCGAGGTGATCTCGGATGAAACCGGATGGCCGGTGCTAAACCCGCATGATGCCAGGGAATACGCCCAGCAAGTCCGAGCGGTGCTCGACGAGCCCGAGATGGCACGGGAACGCTCCCTTGCGCTCCTGCGGACCATAAAGGAACGACATTCATTTCCTCGGTTTGTGGATTCCGTCCGCTCCTTTATCGAGAGGAGCGCGGAAGGTCAGCGAGGGGTGGCTTCGTAATGCTAGAAAGACTCTTCTGGGCCATCGTGCTCGCGAACCTTGCCGTCATAATGACTTGCGTGGCGGCGGTCTGTGTTGCCGGGGCGTACAGGGTGGTGGTGCAATCAGGGTTGATGATGCAATGACCGAGTGGTGCAAAATCGGAGACCGGTGCCGGTGCGTCTCGGAACACGCCCTTTGCCCGAATTGGGAGTCGGAACCGGCAGGTGAGGTGGTGATCATGGATAAGAAAGAGAAAACCGCCAAGGAGCTTGAGGATCTCTACGAGGTTGAATTCGCGAGGTTCTGTCAAGAACATACTATTGGAGCCTGCTCCGGGTTTTTCCGGATTGGGATTCATCCCGGCAGCGAGCCTGGGACGTTCCATAGCTACCACGGCAGTCAGTTTGGCCCGAGACCGCTAAGTGAGGCCGACAAGCGCGCATGGGACCGCGAATTGCAGGAGCTGGAGGCCAAACTTAAATGGTTCGACGGAAAGATGAACGAACGATTCAGGCTAAAGGATTGGCCCTGAAGCCCTAGCGCCCCGCTGGGCTCGCCATTGACGCATATAGTTGCGCTGGTAGGCCCGCCGGTCGAATGTTCCCTTCCCAGGATCGGAACCGGCCGGCGCCAGGATGAGACGCTCCAGGGCATCGCATACGGCCATCGCATCAGGATTGCGGGGCTGGTCTCGGCGGAGCCGGGCAATGATCTTGTGGAGGTCCGGTGAGGTTGCCATCGTTAGTCTAACATGGGGTTTTGACCGGGGTGAGTATCCGGAGCTGGGTGCGTGAGACTAACCGAGTTTTGGGGAGTCCGCCGGCTGGGGGATTGACCCCGGGCGGGAAATCCAGCAAAATCGCGGGGCAAGATGTCGAACATCTCTGTCGAGTGGGGGGTTCGTGAGTACCGGCGATCTTAGGACAGTCCGGGGCAGAGCGGACCCCCCATGGCCCTATCCCCCACAGTACCGGTCTTTTTTGCTTTCGCCTTGGCCAATTTTGTACTACAGCCGCGCATGAATGGCGTTCACAACGGTAGATAATTGCATACATCTACGTAGACATATGTAGATGACAGCCATATTACGGTAATGTCAGCCTGCCTCAACGGTGTTCCGAACCGCTAACCTCATTGATTTCATTGAGGTATTCGCCACGCTTGTGCCTGCTTATGTGCCTGACTCGCTTCCGAGGCGCATGCCCCGAGACGACCTAAGCCATTGAAGCGCCAGGCGGAATGCCCGGCAATCGGTAATTAGGTAGCGCTCACCTGGTCGCGATTTGTTGGCGCTTGCACGGTAGGGGCTTGAGAGCCACTACCAGCGCCACCAAGCGCCACCAGCGCCACCAGCGCCACCAGCGTCTCGATCATCAGCGGCGCCCATCTCGGCCATTCGCGAACCCCTGGCTTCACCAGCCCACCTGCCAGTCGCGCCTCTCTCCGCCCTCTCCCGAGACCCATCTCCTCCTTGTCGTTCCTTGGCTTGTGTCTCCCTAGAGAGCCACGTCATGCATCCGCCGATTCCGAGGGGGCGACACCGAGGCGAGCCTAGCTCGGCGCTTCTACGGTGCCCTAGAACGCGATGGCGCGCTTATCCCCGAGCTACGGCCGCTCCCGATAGCGAACCCTAGCGAGTCGCTAGCCTCTAGCTCTGCCGACTAGGTATCCCGCGACCATTGTGAGCCATTGGAGACCGATCGGAGGAGCACCTCCCGGAATCAGCTCTTGCTGCGATGCAACAAAGCGCTGGCATCATTGAACAAGTGAGCGATTCCAATGCGCGCTAACTGCGTCATTGAACCATGTTCAAGCATGAGCTGTGAGCCATGACCGTTGTAACAATTGATCACAAAACCGTGATCTATGACCATGCCCTATTGGCAGGCTCAATGGATCATGATCTAACAAGACCACTGAAACGGACATGGAGCACCTGAGACCAGATACCTCTACCGCCACAAGCGGCCGGCAGCAGCAGCGATAACCACTGCGAATGTCCACTGGGACTGCCGTCAGGGCCACCTCTAAAGCCCAATTCCCGACCATAGGCCACATCGAATATTCGATGCACCAGGGCCACGGACTCCCGCCTGTAAGAGGTGGTGGGCTTAGTAGCCAAAGGCTTCCGCGTGATGGCGTGGCCTGAAAGCGAAACCCCTGCCGGTAACGGCGAGACTAACGACGCTCCATTGAGCATGGTCTAGACGCGAAAATGCGCCGAATATGACCAGTCAGACTCAGAAGTGACTTGCGTATGGCAAGCACGAAACTCGCGAAAAGCAGGACGGTTGGAGGGAGGAACGGGAATAATTAACTCTCAATCGGCGCTAGCTAGTGCGGTTACCGTCGATGATTTCCGAATACGATGGTTGAAATACTTAAGCGCATTGGTGGCGAAAGCCTCCGGTGCGCTTCGTTGTTTCAACCGGAGAAAACGACAATGATCATGGTCTATAGATCAGGCGACGGACTCTGCTGCACAAGCCGCATTTCGTTGCTGACTGGTAGCGAGCCTCTAACCGGACCGTCTGATAGTTATTGGATTGTTCCGGAGACGTGGCGCGACATATTCGACGAGACATCCTGTCGCCTCGGGGAATCGCAGCAATGAAATACGCCTCATACTCTGATGATCGGAAGCGCGGGCTTGTAATTGAGAGCAAGACGCTACCGCCGCTGTTCGATTGGAACCTAGTCGACGATACCGGCCGGGTTGTCGAGACCTTCTCTGCGTTCAGCCATGGCCATGCTTGTGACTGTGCTCGCAAGCGATACGGCCGCAAATGGGTGTTTACCTATCGAATCGTGAGGAAGTGATTGAGGCGCTTCGGCGCCTCATTTGGCAATTTAGCCCCACAGGAGCAACGCAAATGCCTGAATTGACGCTGCAACAATTCGCGGCCGTTATGGAATACGCGAACGAAAATGGCCGTCGCTGGAAAAGCAAGTTGTCCGATGATTGGATGTACGGCCGCACCGAGGGGAACCTCCAGCTAATGCGGAACCTGTATGGGCCGGAATGGCTGAGAAGCTTTCAGCCGCTTGAAGCCGCAAAAGCCATCCTACGGCCGCGTGACGTGACAATCACCAAAAAGGATACCGGTGAATATCGCGTCAATTTCGTGAACGGCAAGGAAGACTCGGCAAGCTATTCCGAGGATATCGTTGACTCGGTGGCAACCGGGCTTGCTATGGCGCAGTGGCGTGACAAATGAGATTCGGCGGCATCGCCGCCGATTTGGCAATTTTGCCTACCGGAGCGAATGACAATGACACAGGCGGTTCACATTTTCTATTCGACCGACGATGCATACGATGCATGCCAGACGGATGAAAATATCAAGACCGGCGATATCCTTTTCATTCCTAGCGAAAAGGTAATCGGGCTTGCCTGGACATGGCCCATTGCGGTGTCGCGGCAACACGGCAATCTGCACACCACAAAAACCGGATCATCAATCGAGGATATCGACAACGGTCTCTTTCGCGACAAGGTGTTCTTGGCTCGCGAATGGTGCCTTCGGCTTGAATACGAATACGATTGAGAGGCAATAGCCTCTCATTTGGCAATTTAGCCAACCAAATGAGGCAACAATGTCCAAAGCTATCCGCTATGCCGTCTCGTCTGGCGATGGCAACGATGGCGTATCGCACATGTTTCCAGACTATACCGTTGTGACGGATGAACCTTGGCTACTTGCCAAGCTTGCTGCCACGACAACATTCAAGCCCGGGCGCGGCCGGCGCTGGTGTCGAGACAATCTCGACATTGACGGGGAGGCCGAATTCACCATTCATGCCGTGATCCATGATCCACCCGGCCGAGACGGTGCGGGATGGTCGGAAGCCAACGGCGCTTGGCAAATCTGGGAAATCTTCCCTGTGGAGGAAGACGAGCACCCCGAAAGGCCGAGCTATGACAGCCTTGATGAATGTTTCAGCAAGCGTGTCGTGGCCATAGAGCGCCGACTCGACAAGTGAGCGATTGGGCGGGATACCGCCCGTTTGGCAATTTTGCCCAGTGGAGCAAACCACCATGAACATTCAGGTTCGGATTCGTGAGGTATATGGCAACGTGCATGCATATCCGGTCAATCATGAGGCGGAATGCATCGCGCGGATTGCTAATCAGAAGACGCTCACGCCAACAACACTGTTGCATGTGTTGGCTCTCGGCGGGACCATTTCCGTGATGGATCAATTCGGACAGGTGTCCAAGTCATTCTTTGGCGCCGAATCCGAGACCACCGGAGAGATTCGCGAACTAATGGCTATTGGGCGGTAATCCCGCCCCTTTGGCAATTTTGCCTAACGGAGATAAGCAAATGTCAAAAGGATTTTCCGTCACATTCGAGAGGTTCCTGCCGCATGATGACGATGAGGATATCTGCGAAGCTGACGAAATCGGCTTTGTGGTCGAAAATGTGAACTTGCGCGACGCACTGCTGCATGTGGCAGACTTGCCATATTACGCTCGCGCCACAGAGGCCGATGAATGGCCAATCCAGTCACCGCGATGGTTTCGATTTGATGACTGGAACAACGGCACCCATGAATATTTTCAAGGTATCACAGAGGTACGCTCCCTCCATGTGCCGGAGCACATAACGCCAGCATCAAGACGGCGGCTCGCGCGGTTCCTTGGCCTCAAGACGGAATGATTGGGCGGGAAACCGCCCATTTGGCAATTTTGCCTAGAGGAGCAATTTCGATGGAAATCGACGTTACCCATATGGTCAACGACTCTGACGAGATGTTCAATTTGTCAGGGAGCCAGTTGGAACACGGAAAGAATGCCGCTCGCATCACCTGGGGCAACTCAATGGCCTATGCCAAGAAGCATCCCCTCCTCGCTACGGATGAAATGCGGGATGCAGCGCGGGACCATTTCGGGGAATACGGCGCGTGGACTCGCGAGGAAATCGCGGCATGGTCAGACGATGAATTGGAGGCAATCACCACGCAGGACGTTGCGGCCGCTATTCGCGAAATGGACGTTGCGGAAGATTATGCCGACTATGTGCGCTTATGCGAGGAAGGCACGCTATCCAGCCGCCTCTACAAAGGCGACAATGATCGGTGGTACTTCTTTCTTGGAATCTGATCCGGGCGCTTCGGCGCCCCTTTGGCAATTTTGCCCGACCATGGAGTCAACCATGCCTCTACCGGATCATTTGTTTGTCGCGGACAACGGCGCCCTGTATGACACGCGCGTGTCGGATTGGCACAAAAAGCCTCCGCTGCGCCCGATGTTCAAGCGTGGCGTTCCGTGGATCAACAACACCCATGAATGCAAGGCGGCAATCCGCAACGGTCAATACGCTTGGCCCGGCGGCTACCAGATGTATCTGGTATGTGACGATGGCGCGGCCATGTGCTTCGAATGCGCTCGCAAGGATATCCGCCAGATTCTGCCGGCCATTCAGCACAACGAGCGTAATGGATGGCGCGTCATCGCGACGGAAATCAACTACGAAGACTCCGACCTGTATTGCGAGGGATGCAGTGAGAAAATCCCAGCGGCTTACGGGGACAACTAGATTTGGCGGGAAACCGCCGTTTTGGCAATTTTGCCGACAAAAGGAAATCCAACCATGGATCCCAAATTGCTCAATGAATGCCGTCGCTGGCGCCAGACAAACCGGTCACTGCCCTCTGCCCTGAAAATGGCACGGGACAACATCGGAGCCGGCAGCGGCCACACATGCGTCGGATATACATCATTCTTGCGGCCGTCCGATATCGGCAGCCCATTCAAGATCGGATCCAGCGAATGCCGATGGGTGGATGGGCCGTACCACAACGGATTCCGCCGAGTCGCCTATGCTGATGAAATCGTGAATCTCCGGCATACCGGATGGTTCATGGATGAATTTGGCGAGGAAGAAACGGCGCGAGGCGCGGTATTCCAGCTTCCGGCCAGAAATGGCAAGCCACTCTATGTGCCGGCCGTCACAACTTCCTACGGTGACCATGGCGCCAGCATGTGGCTCGGCGGAATCACGGACAACAAACATGATGCCGCCCGCTGGGCTGACCAGCTTGCGGCACAATATGCCGAAACGGAGCGGGAATATCAGGCCGCAAGCAATGCCCGGTTCAAATATGATGAACTGGGCGAAGATGTCGCAAGAGAGCGCCGCGCGGCCCTGGAACTGATCGCGGACATCAAGGCGTCCCGGCCGTTTCCGGATCGCATTTGCTCCACCTTGCGCGAGGCGCTTCAGGGTATGCTGGAGGCAATCCACAAGGCGCGGGCTGACCGCAAGGAACTAATTGACCAATTCGGGCGTGAGCCGGGTTGGCAGCAATGACGAGATTGGGCGGGGAACCGCCCGTTAGGCAATTTTGCCCACGGAGTCAATGCAATGACAATCGACATTACGAAGCCAACCAATGAAGCCGATGCCATGATCAATCTGATCATTGCCGGCAACTATCTGGTCCGAATGTGCAACACGATCCAGCAACTGATTCACGAGAAAGACGCGGCCGACAAGGAGCGCCGCAAGGAGTGGTATGCCGAAGTCAACGAAATCGTGGAGCGTGTCCGCGATCAGTTGAGCGAACAGCGGTGCGCGCAGAATAAGCAACTGCAAGCGCTCATCGCCGGCCACACCGGATATCGACCGTGAGCGATTGGGCGGTAATCCCGCCCGTTAGGCAATTTTGCCCTAGTGGAGAAACCACCATGAAGCCCATCGATGTTGTTGCGATCCTTGAGTTGACCGTCGACTCAGTGTTCGTGCCGTGGTCCCAATCGCGCAATGCGAAAGAGGGCCATCCGTCCCTGAATTGGCGTGTTACGGTCAAGCTCAAGGATCGCGAAATTCTCACAACAGACTACAGCTACGGATCCGGCCACTGCCCCGCCTCAAAGGCGAGCGTGAAGGCGATGGGCAGCCAGAACAGCGTGAGCGAGCACATTAAGTGGGAATGCGAGCACGGATACGCTTCCACCCCAAGTGAAACCCCCTCTCTCATCCGGGGTACCGGCAAGCCGCTCACGCCCAACCCGCTCGACGTTCTGCATTCGCTCGTCTCGGATGCTGCCGCGATCGACCGCCGGGATTTTGAGGAATGGGCGTTCGACCTTGGCTACAATACCGACTCGCGCAAGGCGGAAGCTGTCTATCGGGCATGCCTTGACATCGGACTCAGGATGCGGGCTGCGCTCGGCGATGCCCATCTGCAAACACTGCGGGAGGCGTTCCAGGATTACTAACATTTGGGCGGAGTTCCGCCCATTTTGGCAATTTTGCCTAACGGAGAAGAGAAAATGAGAACCGTCAATTCCGAGACCATCAAGCCACGAACCATGCGGGAAATCGACATGATGTGGAATGCTGGGCCATCGGCCAATTCAACATATCATGTCATTATCCCGGCCGGGACGCGCGCTGTTCCAAGCGGTGTGCCCGATGAATATTTCATCGATGACCTGTCATGGATCGCAGATAAGCGTTCCATGCTCTATCATGACGCCACTCATCGTGGAATTCGGATTGGCAAGGAATACGTGGAATGACCTTCCGCGAGACTTTCCCTGACTACGATCCGGCCAGCATGCCACCCATTCCAGCCGGGTGGATCGATCAGAGTTGGCACAACGATGCCTGCCCATGCTTTGCCACCGGGGTGTGCGACGTGTTTATTGACTTTGCGGACCCGGCGATGAGAGAGACGCAAGGCAAGCGCTTTATCGCCTTCGACCCTGGTGACGGCAGCAATCGGACGCTATTCGAAACGGACGACTGGTCCGAAATGGTGGCGTTTGTGACGAACTATGCGCCATGAGCGATTGGGCGGCCCTCCGCCCATTTTGGCAATTTTGCCCAGAAAGGAGTAACAGATATGTGCCCATGTGAAACCCCCATTCCAAGCGGCATGGAAGAAGTCACAAAAGATGAAT
>JACCDR010043559.1_pt1 | contig 32398 bp, 44 predicted proteins | sample 7446431 | NCBI WGS metagenome assembly JACCDR01 (sample SAMN15323443, study PRJNA562643) | freshwater metagenome | isolation source: river surface water | place: USA:Blue River Watershed | collected 2017-08-17
ATTAAATTAATTAACGAAAAACCGAGGAGAATCCTCGGCTTCCGTACTGCCTTTGAAGTCGCTCTGGCAGCTGGTATTATTAAAAATATTAATAGTGAGAGTGTCCTAATTGAGGGGGGAATTTAGGTGCCTTTCTGGTGTGTATTATGCAAATTTTTATACTTTTGTCAAGTTTTATTTACAGTGAGCTTGTCGAACTACTTCTCCAAATCCAGTACCTCATCAATGCGGATTTTTTCTACAAATTCTGGTACGTGGGATACAAGTATCATCGCTCCCTCGTATTTATCGAGTGCCTCGGCTATTACTGGTATGTGGCGGAAGTTTATGTGGTTGGTCGGCTCATCCAAGATGAGAAGTCCTGGTTTTTGAAGTACAAGGCGTGCAAAAGCGACAAGTCCTTTTTGACCTTCGGAGAGACTTCCGATTTTGTTTTTTATGATGTCACCATGAATTAGAAATCCAGCGGCGACAGAACGCATCGTTTCTTCTTTTCCGTCTTTTGTGACAGACATCAGAGATTTGTGTACTGTGTCTTCAAAATTGAGAGTAGAAAAATCTTGTCTATAATATCCGATTTCTACGTTGTCCCCTATCTCTGTACCTTCTGCTTTCCTGTTCGCGATATTTTCAAGCAAAGTACTCTTGCCTATGCCGTTTGGCCCTTTGAGTAGTAGGTGATTGTTTTTCCTCAGTACTATGTTTGTCTTTCTCTCCACTCTTTTGTGAGTTTTAAAATTGAGTGTAGTAAATTTATTTATCTTTACTATTTCCCCACCTATGTCTTTTTGGGTCGGTATTATAAAAGGTCTTATTGTTCGATCTTCCCTTCTTATGTCCACCATCTCTTCTTCCAGTTCTTCTGCTTTGTCTCGCATACGGCGTGCCACGAGTCGCATCTGGCCTCCTTTATTTGCAAAGAAGTTTGCCTTGTCTTTGTTTTCTTGAATTTGTTTTGCGAGCTGTGCGTTTTTTCTGTTTTCTTTTTCTACTCTTATTTTTATTTGTTCTACTACATCAAAATAGTTACCGACATATTGCTCTATCTTTTGAGTGAATATATCCAGATAGAGCACTCCATCTGTAAATGCGTTTAGAAATTCGGAATCATGAGAAATTACCATTACTGTTTTAGGATATTCTTTTAGAAAGTTTGTGAGGTGTTCTATGCCGGCTTTGTCCAGATTGTTGGTTGGTTCGTCGAGTAGGAGCAAGTCCGGATCTTGGATTAAGGCTGACGCAAGAAGGAGTCTTGCTTGTTGTCCACCAGAAAAAGAGCTCATCTCTCTTGTATGAACATCTTTTACTTTTAAATTTACTATTTCAAGTACCTTGTCTATTCTAGGATCAATGTCGTGTATTTTGCCAGCGTCTTTCCTTAACCCCGCTTTGATTGCGTCATCAAAAGATTTTATAAAAAATTCTCTTACAGAGAGCGAGAGCTCGTCTCTTGGAATCACTTGTCTTGAGATTGCAATAGTTACTCCATGAGAGATAAATACATTACCGGATTCAGGACTAAGACTTTTTGTGATGAGTCCAAAAGTTGTGCTTTTGCCACCACCATTTTGACCCATAATTGTTGTCTTGCTGTTTCTTCGTATATTAAAACTGACCTCATCTAATATGGGTTTGTTCTCTTCATAAAAGAAGCTCACATCTTCAAATCTCAATATTGTATCTTCTTTTGACATTGGGTTTTTAGTCTAGCATATTTTGCCTTAAATACATCTATTTTTTATAAAAAAGTTATCCCGCACGGAGACGTTGGCTCCGTGCGGGATTAGGGTCTACGTGATCAGACCCAGATTTTCCATGTGTTCTGTGAGATGATCTTCGGCTTCTATGGCGCTTAATTTGGGTAACTCCAACCAGAGCCGATCGAACTTGCTCGATGCAAACGGGATGTATATGCGTTGGTCCCGTTCGCACAGCTTGTCAGTGGCTTCCTTGAGGATTTTTTCATCATTTGGATCCTCTGGATTCCAAATCTGCTCTTGCTTGTACATCCTGTTAAGGAGTTTACCGATCACCAAATCATGTTGGTGATCGGTGCCCGTGTGCGCCTGCCACTTCTTTCCTTCTGGTGCGTATGTGAAAGTTGGTTTACACAACAGTATTGGTGGCTGCATTTCTCCCACTAATCCTGTGTGAATGAACCTATTCCACTCGATGAGTGCATTTTCCAAATCTACGGAAGTGACGACCGCCGTCACTCCGTCAAATGAGTTCACTCTGAATGGTGCCTTCATGCTCGTTGCCTTCAGGTTACCCAACATCTCATACTTGTTCACACTATTCTCCTTCGGCTCCTATCATCCTCATTCTCCGTAAGTCTCTGATTATACGTGACGGGTGATGGATTCCTCTAAATATTCTGCATATATTTTTAAAAAAGTCAAAATTAAAACCGCTTTCAAGTTACAGGTAGGCACCTATATCTTGAAAGCGGTCCGCACAGGTCAGCACCCGTGCAGCTGTGTTATCTTGAAGGCATTTTCGATTATGCCTCCGATTCCCTCCTCGCATTGTTCTGCATCGAATGCTTTGAGGAGATTCATGCGGAAATTCTCTTCCCGCCAGGCTTCGTAAAGTCTTACGACCTCACTAACCGTTGCTCTATCCTTGAAATCTTCAGTGATTATTTTTGCCAAGGTCGAGCAACCTTCTTCTATCTGCATCTTTGCCAAATTCGCCTTTTTACAGGCGAACCCGTTTTCGATGACAGACCCTAGCGCATCCTTGCTCGTAAAACCGAGCAAGTTGCACAACTCAGAAGAGAAAATTGCATTCTGGAATTCTGCTGACAGACGAAGTATGTCCTCTAAGGACGCACTCCCGTCTGCCAGAATTTTTTCCAGAATCTCTCTTCCTTCTTGAACATCCATTTCTATGGATACCTCCTAGTGTATATTATATCACAATATGATAATAAAAGCAAGTAAATATAAATTGCACTTACTTTAGGTTAAATAGTGTGTTTTTCAAAAACAAAGCTCCCGCTACCGCAATTAGTATTATAAATAAATATAGACTCATTATGTCTGTGTAGCTATATGGCACCCCTCTCAGCATTCCTAGTATGACTGTAGATATCCAAGACACAACAGATATTGCCCCGCTTATAAGAAGATAAGGTGCTCTCTTAACAAAAGTCGGAGACTCGTTAAATTTGAGCCCAACATGTCCTCTTATGTGAGGAAAATGTATAAGGTGAAATATCAAACCGTTTAGTATGATTACACACACGATTGTCACTTTTGCTAAAAATTTTGATGAAGATAAATAATGTTGAGGATCAGTTAAAACTAAAAATATTCCAGAAACAACAAGTATAAAAAGTCCAAACCACACCATCTTGCCTCCAAGTTTTAGAAAACGAAGCTCGTCTTTGTTTATGTGTCCGTCTTTTATGCTACTAAAAAACATAGTATCACCAACGAAGGCTCCACCTGCTCCGAGTATTGCGCCGAACACGTGAACTATAAGATATATTGTTTTTGCCTGTAAGAATTCTGGTAGCATATTATTTTCTTAATATTTTACAGTCTTTGTAAGTTATGTTGTCTATATTGTCTTCACTTATAAACGCACCTTCTGCCTTATTCCAAAAGACCAAAGACTCATCGTTGTTTGCATATCGTGTTCCAGATGCGGCTCTTGTCTCTGGTAGATAGGCTGTACCCCAGTTTTTTATATCGAGTCTTATAAAATTATTAAATAGAGTAGCCTCTATCTTTTTATCATCCGCACATATGAATGTCAGCTTATTGAATGGTTCTCCTAATACAAATCTGTTTTCATATTTTCTCCCAACAAAAAATCCGATTATAAATATTGCTAAAAACATCACTATCGCTACTATTTGTGAAAGTCTGGTTACTTCGTTCAATTCTATTTTCATATGATTCAATGGTATCAATTATAAGATAACTATGCTATCGTGACATTGTAGATAAAGCTACGGGAACATCGTCGAAGTTTCAGATAAAATAATAAAAAATCACATGACAACAGGAAAAATAAAAACTTTGACTGACAAAGGATTTGGATTCATTTCTCGTGAAGGAGAGGCAAAAGATCTTTTCTTTCACTCAGGAGATCTTCAAGGGGTTACTTTTGAAGAACTGAGAGAGGGAGACATGCTTTCTTTTGAAGTAGTAGAAGGTAAAAAAGGATTCTCTGCTATAAACGTAGTTAGAGCGTAATATTCTTTTTAAACCTAAACAAAAAACACTGCATTGCAGTGTTTTTTGTTTAGATTTTTATCCGCCGTGCCCTGTGTCTAGTTTTAAGAAATCTATCAGATATATATCCCCTAATTGCCTTATTATAATAAATGTAATTAAAAATATAAATAATACTTTTACTATATATAAAATATCCTCGCTAGTTTTTATTTTCATTGACTTATTTATGAGAGATATAGCAAAAAATGAGCTTATTATGATGTTTGCTATATCGACAAATTTTACGAGTATTTCATATTCTGTTTTGTAGCCATCTCTAAAGCCTGTTAATGTTATTTCTTTATATAAAAAATATATAAATAAAATTGGTATAAATGATAAAAAAATAGAAATATATTTAGCAATATTTATATTTTTTTCTTGTGTCTGATTTTCCATTTTTGTATATTATAACACTTTTATATTTTGTATAGTTAATATAATAGTTAAAAATAAGACCCTCACTATTTTAAGTCAGAGTCTTATTTTTTAGTTATTTACTTTACTTTTACTTTTTTTGGTTTCTTTTTTTCTTTTGTATGTGATGTGCCTTTTGCCATTTGATACTTGTTATTTTATATGTAGATTATTATATCAAAATAATAATTTATACACCTAAATTTATCTGGATAAATCTTTTATTATTTTAAATAACTATCAAACCAAATTGCGTGGCATGTGTAGCCACCGACGTTTTTTTGAAGATAGTCTTGATGGTATTCTTCTGCTTTGTAGAAAGTGGTCAGAGGTTCTAGTGTTGTGACAACTTTATCTTTCCACCTTTTAGAATCATCTACTATTTTTATAAATTCCTCCGCCTCTCTTTTTTCCTCTTCGTTTTGATAGAAAATTGCAGACCTATAAGATGTGCCGATATCATTACCCTGTCTATTTAGGGTTGTAGGGTTATGTACTCTAAAAAAGAAATCAAGCAGATTTTTGTATGATGTTTTTGTGGTGTCATATTCTATTTCGACTGCTTCTGCGTGACCCGGGTGGTTATTGTAAGTAGGGTCATCGTTTTTACCTCCTGTATATCCTACTTCTGTATTTATAACACCAGTCTGTTGCCTGATTAATTCTTCAAGCCCCCAAAAACATCCACCTGCAAGTACTATTTTTTTGTTCATTTTTTAGCGAGTTAGTTTATTGATTAAACCAGTCTGCTTGCCAATTCTTCATCTCTTGTATTTCTTTATTTTGCGCTTCAATTATATTTTTAGATAAATCTTTTATTTCTTGACGCTTTGCATTTTCGAGTGCTTTTTGGGCCATCTCTACTGCACCTTCGTGATGTATTATCATTTCTCTTAAAAAAGCTTGATCAAAATCATCTCCACTTTTATTATCTATATTTTTATTCATGGTGTGCATCATATCTTTCATATTCATATTTCCGCTTCCATGCATCATGGTACCATCACTCATCATATGTCTCTCTCCTTTATCTGTGCCTATTAAATATCCTATCCCTAGTCCTATTATTAGAGTCAGTACTGCTACTAATATTTTTGTTTCTTTTTCTAGATAATTCATTTTTTTATGTGTTTATTTATAAGATTTAATCAATTATATCACTTTTTCGATTAATTTTAGCTTATCTTTTCTGTGTAAACGCTTTATTTCGGCTTCCCTTCTTCTTGATTCATTAAAAGTCCTATGTTTCTCCCCGTACATTAGCTTTACTGGCCTTCTTATTTTTGTGTAGTGTGCACCATTTTTTGAATTGTTATGCTCCTTTAATCTTTTCTCTAGATTATTAGTTGAACCTACATAAAGAGTATTGTCGGCACATTCTAAAATGTATGTGAAATATTCCATACAAAATTATAAATATTATTTTATCTGTTTAAATATGTTATTGAGAGTTGTAAAAAAGTGGCAAATGTTCCCCAAAGTAGGTAAGGTATGTTTGCATATACTATCCATCTGAGTTCTGGAACTTTATACCAAATCACCATAAATGCCCATATTAAAGTTCCTACAACTAGCAAAATATCTATTGAAGCGAGCAGATTATTTTTTAATCCAAATTGTATTGGTGTAAATATAAAATTAAAAAATAAATTTAAAGCAAAAGGCAGTGCGACTATTAGAGGTATTTGTTTTGTAAAAGCTTTATAAAAAACTGTTCCAAAAGTTATTGCTATGATTGTATAAAGTACACTCCATACTGGTCCAAAAACATAGCTAGGAGGCGCCCATGTTGGTTTTATAAGTTGTGAGTACCAATTGTATGTGTTCATCTTTTAATTATAGCAGATATAAAATTTTTTTTATAAATCTATTTTTTAGCTATGAAATGGAATACGTGCCAATGTTTGTCATTACCTGCCGCTGTCTTTCCGTCCTTTTCCTCTTCTATAAATTCTATCAAGTCTAATCCTTCTAGTAATTTTAGTACTTCTTCTTTGTTTTGGAACGCTAGGTTTGATGCTTCTATGTTCCATCCGTCTCTGTCTCCAAAAAATTGACCAACAAAAACCCCATCGTTTTTTAGTGATTTTTTTACTGTTTCAATAAATTCAACAAAATTATTTTTTCCATAAAAAGGTAGTGAATATTGTGCGTTTATAATATCAAAATTATTCTCTATAAAATCAAAATCTTTAAAATCACATATATGTAGGCTAAATTTTTCTGTATCAAAATAGTTTGCAAAATTTTTGGTTTCCACAGACTTATCTACTGCCACGACTTGTTTAAAGCCTTGTTCTAAAAATAAAGCTGATTCTGCAAGTGTACCCGATCCTATGTCTAATGCTTTATCTTTTTTGATACAAAGATTTAAAGCACGTAAAACTTGCTCTCTGGGTTTTCTCTTTGCATGTTTTGTGTAGTAGTTGTTCCAGTCAGTCATATTTTTTATTTAAAGATTATTGTTCCTGCGTCTTGATTTAGATTTAATATTAGTTCCCCTTTTGAATTAAAAACATAACTAACGACATCATTTATCGTCTTGGTGAAGCTTTGTTCTTGTGAATCTTCGCAGTACATAAGAGTCGACATCATTTTTGTAAAAGTAATTTTATTTCCGTTTATATTGTATTCCCCTCCTATACCATTACAATCTGTGCTAATAGAAAAAGTACCATCAGATTTAAATTTTAGTACAAAGACATCTGTTTTTGGTTCTGTTACAACCCCATCGTTGTACATTGTTTTTAGCCACTTCCAATCCTTCATAAAAATAGTCATCCTATCTCCACTCGACTCACCCTTGAAGTTTCGAACTACTTCTCCGAATTTCATTGTGTTTGTATCAAATTTGAGTAGCATACTTTTTCCTACCCAAGGCTGTGTTGTAAAAGGTTCGTTTTCTTTTCTATCTGCATAATTTACGACTATTACATCTTTCATTGATTTATCTTGTGAAATTTCTGTTGTTTGTGGCGCTATACGATCTCCCAGTAAAATAGCATGTGAACCTATATAACCATTCTCTGTGTTTATTCCTGCTACTACATAATAAAAAGTTCCACTACCGCCATTATTTTGAGTTATTATGAATACACTATCTGGTCTCCCATCATTATTTAAATCGTATTGTATCTCGTTTCCAAAATATTTTGTTGTTATGTTTGTTGCAGATTCTGGAGTAATAGGCAAAATTGATTCTCCATCTTTGAGTGTTATCTCTTTGTTTTCTATTATGTAAGTTGCATTTTTAGGGCTATTAATTTTTTTAATAGGTAAATTTTCAATCAAAATATTCGCGTCATTCTTTTTTGTGTAAGTTTCGAATATAAAAGTTCCTAATATAATGATTGTTCCTATTAAAATTAGTATAGATATTTTTTTATTCTGCATTTTACTATTATATCACAAAAAACAATATAATTTATGTTTAGTCAATATATTATACATCTTTCTTTATTCCCCACTGCCATCTAGGTCTCTCTCCCTTTTTATAGCAAATACCAATAAGTATAAGTGTTAAAATTACTACTGGTAAAATAAAATTAAAAATGATTTTAATAAAGTCGGTCTCTCCCTCTACCATCAATGAAAAAGGAATGATGGATAAAATATATGCAATTATAACTGCCCAACCTTGCCACTTTACAGGAGTCCACCCCCATCCATAAAGTTTTCTTTTAAACCAATATCCTTCGGGGTTATCTTTTAAATAATTTATGTATTTTTTAAAAATGTTCATAAACCCATATTATATTTAAATTGGTTCTATTTCAATATTTCAACCGTAGCACTCTCTGGTATTTCGATTTTTTGAATAAGTTCTGGTTTAAAATCCGGTGCGTCTTCAGGTCTTTCCCCTAAATCTTCTCTGAATATTTCTAGTGTATTTTGTGTGTTTCTAAATACACTTAGATCGTCTCCTGCCCCGGCCCACCAACATAACATTCCAGATATTTTACCTTGAGAATATTCTTCATTTTCATCATCCATTCTACATCCTGTAAATGTTCCTATATAAACATTATTTTCTAATGATCCAGATAAATTCAGGTAAACCTTGCTATTTGGTTCACCGTAGTCCCCTTCTTCTATTGGGACAATTTTCCATTCTAAATATACAACTTCTTTTTTATTATTTTTTGTATCCTTATTAGATTTTTTAATTTCCTCTATAACTACTTCGAGTATATTATCCTCTATTAATTTTTTGTAGCCTTCTTTGTTTGGATGTATGTTATCTTCCAACATTAATTTATTATTTAGAAATACATCAGATACAAGAAATGGTATAAGAGGTAAATTGTATTTATCTGCCAATTCTTCATATACTGCGTCGAATTCTTTTTTATATTTTAACCCTGCATTTAGTGGAGATTGCATCTTTAGCATTAAAACTTTTGGTTTTTTGGTGCCACTTTGCAAAATGTTTAAAGTGCTCTCCATATTACTTTTCATGTCTTGCACAGGTAGAGCACGAAGAGCATCATTACCACCTATTCCCCATATAATCATGTCTGCATTTTGATCTTTAATAAACTTAGCTCTTTCGTTGTTACCTTTTGTTGTTTCTCCACTTACTCCTGCGTTTATTACTTCCACATTAAAATCTTTACTCTTTAATATTTCTTCTAGTTGGTATGGATAACTTTCAAAAAGAGGCAATCCATAACCAGCAGTCAAGCTGTCTCCGAAAGCTATTATTTTATAACTCTCTGTATTTTTTTCTTTTGCTACATTATTTGTTACTGGTTCTGATTTAAATAAAAAATTCCACAATAAAAATATTGCTAATAGAGATACAAATATACTGGCTATTATAATCTTAACGTTCTTCATAAGATAGTAATTCTCGGAGTGGCTTTTTGTCTCCTCTCCATAATAAGTTTGCCAATAAGATTATAGCAAATATTATGACACCAAGGGCTATTATTAATTCAATGTTATAAAGACTTACATTTTTTATTTTGAAGTAATATTTTGCTATAAATATTGTTGCCAATGTTGCACTCAAATATCCAAGCATACTACTTAGTATTGTATTTGATATTGTCTCTAGATAGTATAGTTTTTCTATAAATTTTTGTTTTGCGCCGATTGCCATCATTTGTGCACTTTGTTTACGTCTACTCTCAAACGATGACACTATAAGTGTGATAATTAAAAATAGTGCTAACACAAGAGGAGGTACAGATATTACAAATATAATTATAGTGAGACCTCCTATCAGATTTTGAGCAAATTTAGTTATTTCTTTTGTGTCTATTATTGATATGTTTGGAAAATTTTGAGCTATAAATTTTGTAAAATTGTTTTGCTCGTCTTCACTCAAATAGCTATATCCAAAAAAAGTAGATGGATATTTCTCTAAATCCTTAGTGTTAAATACAAAATAAAAGAAAGGAAGACCACTTCTTGTGTCAGATTCTCTTATGCTTGTGACGAGAGATTCTATTTCAAAACCTTGTATTGAAAAAATTACTTTAGAACCCATTTTTATATTTGCCCTTTCTGCAAATTCTTTTTCTACCGACACTTCATTTTGAATATTTTGAAGCCAATCACCCTCGGCTATTTTTTCATTCGGAAGTAGCTCTTGTCTATATGTAAGATTGTATTCTCTGCCAAATTCTCTACTCACTTTGCCGTCTGATGTAGCTATACTTTTTTGTATATCCAGATCATCGATAAATAATATTCTTGCTCCAACATTTGGGAAAAGAGTCACGTCTCTAAAATTAGATTTGAGTGAGTCTATTTGTGATTTTTGTATATCTATAATATATAGAGGAGGCAGGCCTTCTCTTAAGTCACTTTGTATAAATTGTGTGAGTGTAGATTGTAAAAGTATAAGTAGAGAGAGTGAGGTTAGGGCCACGTAAAGAGACGTTGTAGAAACTATTCCAAATAATCCATCTTTATATTTATATGAAATAAGTGTGCGAGGTAAAAACCAAAAAAAATTTCTTTTTTTGTATAGATTTAAAATTAGATAGTAGAATAATATCGCAAGTATTAGATACAATAAAATAATCGTAAATATACTCAAAAGTCCATATAATATATTTTCTAACAAGAATATTGCGATAAAAACAAGAGGTATAAGTGTCGAGAGTGTTATTATTGTAAAATTTTTAAATAAACTTTTGTCTTTCTGTTCTTGTCCACCAGAAAGTAATATTTTCGGATTTAAATCGATTAGATTTTTAAGACTAGGTATAAATGAGGCAAAAGATATTCCAAACAAGACCGTTAGAGTAAAGAGAAGAGGTGTTGTTAATTCTGTTAATGGTAAATCGATGGCAAAATTTGCAGATATGTAGCTTCTGATAAAATTAAAAATAAATACAGACAATGAAGCGCCTAATGCGCTAGAAATTACAAGTATATAAAAAAGACAGAGTGAAAGTGTTGTTGCTAATCTTTTTTTATTCAAACCTATGGCTAGTAATATCGCAAAACTTTTTCTCATTACTGTGAGTATATAAAGCATTCCGGCATATATATTTACAGCAGAGAGTATACAAGAGAGTAATACTGCCAATACCAAAAATTGTTTTACTAATGCGAGCCCTTCTACAAAACCAGAGTTAGTTATGCCTGCTATATCCACATTAACACCTTTTGACTTTGCTCTGTCTATAATTTTTGTTAAATCTGAATCGTTATTTTTATCTATTATGTAAGTATAGGTGTATTCTGCTCTTAATAGAGATTTATCTATTTGAACTCTATTAAAACCTTCTTTACTTATTATTACTTTTGGCAGAAAACTAAATCCGGATAATAAAGATTTACTGTCTTTTTCTATTATTCCTTTTATTACAAAAGTATTGTTTGCATATATCAATGTCTCACCTATCTCTACATTTAGTTTACTTTGCGCGTTTGTATCTATATATATTTCATTTTCTGTTGGTGTTGCATATGTTCCATTTTTTATACTTAGTCCACCATATACTGGATAGTTTGAATCTACTACTGATATAGATACAGGAGTATTTAGGTCTTCTTTTATTAATATACCTGAGAAATCATATTGTACAGAATTGTTCGATATTTTTATTTCTCTACCTAATATTTGTCCTAAACTTTCAGAATCGAGTTCATAATTTGACTCAATTGATATATCCCCACCTATCAATTCTTTATTTTTGTCTTCCAAAAAATCTGAACTAGAGTTTGTGAATAATAATACCGTAAATATTATTATTGCTGTAAAAGTCAGAGAAAGGAATGGTAATATAAATTTTCTCCATTCACGCACAAGTATTCTCAGACTAAAAGTTATTATAGTTTTTAAATTATTCACTTTTTCTTTCATGTAGATTTTTATCTTTCAATTCTATTATTCGGTCCATTTTTTCTGCGATGCCCATGTCGTGAGTTATGATCACAAGCGTTTTTCCTCTTTTTTCAACTTCTTTTAATAGTAAATCCAAAACTATCTCCCCTGTCTTTCTGTCTAGACTTCCTGTTGGTTCATCTGCAAGTATTACGTCTGTGTCAGATGATAGGGCTCTCGCTATTGCTACTCTCTGTCGCTCTCCGCCCGATAGTGTCGATGGGAAAGATTCTGATCTTTCTTGTAAGCCCACTTCTTTTAGTAAGTTGTCTACAATTTCTTTTGTTTGTTTTTTGTTTAGTCCGCCACGTATATCGAGTGGTGCAGATATATTTTCAAAAGAGTTGAACGGACTTATAAGTTCAAAAGATTGAAAAATCATAGAAACTTCTTTGTTTCTGTATTCTGATAGCTGATCAGAGGACAGATTGTTGATTAATCTGTCCTTAACATACACTTCTCCTTCTGTTGGCTTGTCTAACCCTGCTAGTATTGATAGTAGTGTAGATTTACCACTTCCCGAAGATCCTACTATAGCAACCTTCTCTCCTCTTTTTATGTTTAGGTTTGCATTTTCTAGTATTACAAGAGGAATAGAACTATCTCGCCATTCTTTTTTTAAACCTTTTATTTTTATGATTATGTTTTCTTCCATATAGTTAGTCTAACTTAACATTTTTAAGCCCAAAAAACAAAAATATTTTTTTAAATTTCTGAAAAATATCTTAATCCTGAGAAAGTCCATACCTCCTTAATGCGTCACTCCTTGCTTCTTTGTGTTCTATCAAAAGAGTTGGTGGATTATTAAAATATTCTTTGTCTAAATATTTTTTCTGATAAATATCATTTTTGTCGTAGGTTTCTGCTTGGAGATATGGATTGAATATGCGTATCGGTTTTGGATCAGCTCCCACAGATGCTCCCCATTGCCATCCTCCATTATTTGAAGCTTCGTCTATATCTATAAGCATTGCTCTAAAATATTCTTGACCCCATCGCCAATCTACTCCCAAGTTTTTGGTGAGTACAGACGCGACTACCATTCTTGCTCTATTGTGTATGTATCCTGTTTTTGCAAGTTGCATCATTGCTGCATCTACTATTCTGTATCCTGTTTCTCCTTTTATCCATTTTTCAAATCTATTTTTGGCTTCTTTGTCCGCAACCCATTTTATAGTACCTCTAAACTTTTTCTGAAATTCCAAATTCATGAGTTCGGGATAGTGAAAAAGAAGATATTTATAAAATTCTCTCCATATGAGTTCTGATATGTAGTGGATTGCACCATCATGTTGTCCACTTACAGAACCAGACAAAAATTCTCTATCGTAATGTTTTTGTATTTTTGCTCGAAGTGTCCTTGCAGATATCAATCCCCACGCGAGCGCAAGAGACATCATTGAAGTTCCTTCATTTTCGAGACTATCTCTGTCTGTCTTGTAATTATCAAGTTTTTCTTTTAAAAATTTATCAAAATGTTTTAACGCACCTTTTTCTTCAAAGTACCAATCCTTAAGGTCTGGTTTTTCTTTTATTAATTTATCTATATCATATAGAGTGTCACCTGCCTTAAATATTCTAGATTGACTCATACTCTTTCTGATATCGTCCTCTTTACAATCGATAGTGTCTACAATTTTATCTATATTTTTTGAAAAATTATTTACATCTTTTAGGTTAACGATAGGCAAAACTTTTTCTTTACAAAAATCATCCCAAACTGCGTTTTTAAATGGTGTAAACACAGAATAAATATTTCCCTCGCCTGTTTTTTTGTCTTTCGGTACTGTGATTGCGTCTTTATATAGTTTTATGTCTATTCCTTCGTTTTGTATTTTTTTGATTTGAGTATAAAAGTCTTTGTATACATCTTCATTTACGAATACTGTTATGTCGAAATGTTTTGCGAGTGAAATAATTGTTTTTGCACCCTTTCCTTTTATAAGAGTAAAGTTTGTAAAATTGTTAGCAAAAATAGGCAGTGCTTTTGAGAGGAAAAAACGAGACGGGTAGCCAAATTGCTCGTCTGCTTCTGCCTTGCACATATAATCTTCTAATATAAATATTGGCAAAAAAGATACGTTTTCTTTTTTTGAATATGAGATTGCAGAATGGAGTGCCGGATTGTCGTGCAACCGAAAGTCTCTTCTTGCCCAATATATAGCTACTTTTTCTTTCATATATATAAATATATCATACGGTTATCAAATATATTAGAAACGAAAAACACCCGATGGCGTTTTTCGTCTTCGAGTGTTTAGTACATTTGGTCTCTTATTTCCTCCAGTCTTTTGACCACATCTTCGTCTGTGATTTTTTGGAAGCGTGGGATTGTTCTTCCATCCTTTTCTACGTTGCTCATCCACATTTCAAGTGGTCGAGCATCGAAACAAGGTATTCCAAGCTCTTTTGAAGCTTTATACACGCTCGCTTCGTACAGGGGTCGGTAGATAAGGAAATGTTCTTCCCCATCTCTCACATCATCTTCCGTGTGGAAACCTACACCAAGTACTTCGTACGCATAATTATTAACTTCTCCACTACTATCGTGCTTGTAGTGGTAGTAGAAGCCCACTTCTGGAACTCTTTTTGGCATTGCTAGTGACATGCTTGTTCTCCTTAAATTAATATAACTAAATATTATCAAAAAATCTAATTAAAGATAATGATATAAAATGATGGAAATTATTATTTGGATACATAATGCCACCAAAACCCTTTTTATGTTACGGGTAGATTTCAAATATAGATAGGCCAAGAGAGATGGGATGTATAGAACAATCGCCATAACAGTCACCACCAGCAAATTAGGCCCTTCTGGATCATTAAAAAAGAAAAACATCAATCGTGAGCAGATGAGTGATGTTACAAAAAGTATTATTAATGAGATGTTTTTTGATTTAAAATACATATTATATATTATAAATTATAACGTAAAACAATATAAAATTATTCTGTTATTATTAATTTATGAAAATAGCCATTATTACAGGAGGAGAGACTGGTGAACGTGATGTTTCTATAAGGTCGGCAATTAATGTCCGCAAACTCATAGACTTCGCCGAAACCACAATCTTTATTTTTCCCGATGAAAGAAAACTTTTCATCGAATCTGCGAATAATTTTGATCTGGCAATACCAATGATTCATGGTATTGGAGGTGAAGATGGTAGTATTCAAGGGTTATTAAAAAATCTTGATATTCCATTTATATTTTCTGATATAACTACTCATGCTATTGCTATTGATAAAAAATTTACAAAAGAAATCGTCGCCTCTCTTGGTATTATTTCTCCAAAAGAAACAAATGTATTTCCTATTTTTGCTAAGCCTAGGGATGGAGGATCATCTGTATCTTCTGGACTCTGTAATTCAGAAGAAGACTTGAATAATCTTATAAAAAAGAGTTCCGGTACAGAATTTCTAAAAGAAGAGATTCTTTTTGGAAGAGAATTTACTGTGGGTGTTATTGAGACTTGTAATAATACTATCGCTTTACCTGTAGTGGAAATTATACCGAAAGGAAAGTTTTTTGATTTTGAAAATAAATACAACCCCGACAAACTTGCGACAGAGATATGTCCAGCTAGGATAGATATATCACTTTCGGAAGAATTACAAAGACAAGCAACGATTATTCATAAACACTTAAGGGTTAAACATTTATCTAGATCAGATTTTATTGTAACAAAAGATAATAATATTTATTTTTTAGAGATAAATACAATTCCTGGCATGACAGATACTTCTTTAATTCCAAAAATGTTATTGACCGCAGGACTTTCTTTAAAGGAAATAATAAAAAATTGGTGTATATCTTAAATTTTAATACCCCTCTCTTCTTTTAAACGGAATTTAATTATTTTTGTGATGAGTGCGGTGGGTAGTGGTTTGTTGTAAGGAAATCTAATGCAACCTTTTGAAAAATCTATTTCCTTTTTCTCGAGCTCGTCTTTAAAAGTCTCTACTCCAGACGGTGTCGGATAAAATCCTAAATGACCTTTCATTCCAGCAAAGTGAATAAAGTTTTTATCGTTTAGTTCTATGGTTGGCATGCCATATTTTATACTCTCCTTTCCTTTTGGGATAAGTTTAAGAGTTAAGGCTCTCATTTCTTTTATCTTTGGAATAAAATCTTTAGGTAAACTTTTTATATATTCGTTTACATTTTTGTATGTCTTCATGTATATAAATCGTATATGGAGTTTTGTTATAGCGCAAGTTTTAATTTTAATTACACAAATGAAAAGCCACACTCGCCTATTGAGTACCTAACACTAGACTCATCGATAGCCACTTGTGCCAAATCAAAATATCAACCAAAAAAGTTGTAATAAAAAGCATGATCAGATTGAAAACTATTTTTGCTAGGGTAGATTTTATTTTTAGCTTCATTGATAATCTTTCGGCAAAAAATATTGAGAAAATCAGAATAGGTATGCTAAAAAGAGCTCTTAGAGAAGTAAAAGCATATATGCTGTTCCATATTCCAAACGGTACAAACAAACCAATAAAATGAGTAATAGCAAATTCTTTTGAATTGTAATCGAGCGACAGATTTATATATACAAAAGTAATTACTAATCCAATAAACCAAAACTGAGAATACAGAGGATATTCGCTCAAACTTTCTTTGAATTTTTGAACATGTTCTTTCATGAATTTTATATTATCACAAAATACTTAATCCCCTTGCTTATCAAAGCACGCTCATTATTTAAACAGATTTTTCAAACAGATAAAGATATTCTTCGTATCCTTCTGTTTTCATTTCCTCTTTTGGTACAAAGCGCAGTGATGCTGAGTTGGTGCAAAATCTCCTACCACCCTCTTCTTTTGGACCATCAAGAAACACGTGCCCGACATGTCCTGCATCACTCCGTATTTCTGTACGTGTAGTCGATAGAGAGTTGTCCTCGTGCATTGTTACAGAGTTGTCATCTATGGTTCTCCAAAAACTTGGCCAACCTGTTCCAGAATCGTATTTATGTGTACTTGAGAAAAGTGGCTTGCCTGTGACTTTGTCTACATATATTCCTTCTGCTTTATTATTCCAATACGCATTGTTAAAAGGTGTCTCGGTGCCACTCTCTGCCACAACATGATATGCGAGTGGATCTAAGTTTTTTAATAATTCTGCAATCTCTTCTTCCGTATAATTATAATCATTCTTTTTTGATACATCTTTTTTGTCCATGCTTTTTGTCTGTTCTGCTTCTAAAAATTTGATTGCTGCATCTTTTGCCCATGTCTCTTCTATAAATCCCGCTCTGCCCGATCCTTTTTTATATCTCTCATAATGGTCTGGTGCTTTTTTGTAATAATCTTGATGGTATTCTTCTGCTTTGAAAAAAGTTTTAAAAGGCAATATTTCTGTTGCGATAGGTTTGTCAAACAAACCACTTTTTTCGAGTCGATTTTTTGCGTCACGCGCGACATCTTCCTGCTCTTTGTCTTGGTAGAATATGGCCGTTGTATATTGAAATCCTTTATCAGCAAACTGCCCTTCTGTGTTTGTTGGGTCTATGTGTGACCAATAAATATCCAAAACTTTTTCTGTCGATATTATGTTAGGGTCATATGTCACTTGCACTGCTTCTCTGTGTTTTGTTGTGCCTTTTGAAACTATTAAATAAGATGCGCTCGATTCATCACCTCCTACATATCCAGAAACAGCATCTATAATTCCTTTCTCTTCTTGAAAGTAGCTTTCCGTGCACCAAAAACATCCACCTGCGAGTGTTATGGTTTTGTATTCTTTGTTTACTAGGTTTGCTCTCGTATCTACTTTAATCATCGCATCTTTCTTTGGTGCAAATTTTTCTATGAGAGAGTCTTCGAGTTCTATGGTTGCTCCATAGCCAGAATCCAAAATAAAAGTCTCTAATTTTTTGTCATATCCGGTAAGTATTCCGATACCAACAAGAATAATAAGTATGCCGAATGCTTGTTTTATCTTGCCCGCTGTACTCATGTGTGCAGTTACTTTATTTATTATTTGTTGACCGAAGTATGCAATAAGAAGAAGTGAAAGAGCTAAACCAAAAGTGAATCCGATCAGATATACGAAGCCTACAAAAAAAGACAATGGTAGAACCGTGGCGATGATGAATAGATACGTAGGTGAACATGTGGTAAAGACAGGGCCTAGTGCTAGACCGACCAGCATGTCTCCTTTGTAATTTTTCTGTTGATAGCCTGCACCTAGTGCTTTATTACTCAAAGCACTTAATTTGTTTATGTACGGTATGCGTGACCAAAGAGACGGCAAGCATATACCGGCGCCCACTAAGATTATTATTACACCAGAAAATGTAGTCCAAAACGTTTGCGGGATATTAATAAACAGTGTTGTTGTTTTTAGAAGTAAAGTGAAAAGTATGACAGATATCGAGAGTGAACCAATTACTGTGAGTGCTCGTTTCGATATGCTTCGTGAACCTTCTTCTCCTGCTCCAACTACAATGGGGAGTAAAGGCAATATACACGGTGCAAGCACCGTGAATATTCCTGCAAGTATGGCTATCAAGAAAAAGATCATTTTATTGTATTTGTGACAACAAGTTTGTTAGCTTTCCTCCACCGCTCCACTTCTTAATAAGATTACCATCTTTATCTACTTGTACTAAGGTATGTTGAGAAGTTACTCCGTATTTCTTTTTTAGATCTGTTTCTTTGTCATAATCAGCTTTAAGGATAGTTACACCAGCTGGAATTGTACTCATGTTTGATTCAATGTCTCCATTTAGAGCACGGCAAGATGGACACCATGATGCATGGAAGAATATGACCACATCCCCTTTTTCGGCCATTGCTATTTTTTCAGGTGAATAAGCTTCGTACGACCCTTTCATAATTGCTCCACTTGTCTCAACCTTTTTATCCATTGCATTTGTATCTTCTTTCTTCATCATTTCTTCGCTTTTTGTTGCATCTTCTGTTATTGTGTCTTTTTCTGCCATCATTTTTTCCTCAGCCATTTTTTTGTCTTGCATAGCCTTTTGTTCCATTTCTGCTTTCTTCATCATGGCCTCATCTTTGTTGCTCATGCTTAAATACAAACCCCCTGTTACAACTAACAAGATCACGATACCTAAAATAATACTCGAATTTTTATCCATAAAATTATATTAATATTTTTAATTACATTAAGTATATACAAAACAAAATACATGTAAAGTACACTTTACATGTATTTTGTGGATAACATTTCCCGAATCTATTTTTTAAAGATTTTTGTCGCTCCAGATTCGAGTACCTATTTTGACTAATATCATTACGACAAGCGCTGTGACGAGCCATGGATCTACTGTATGTGTGTATCCTTGGACTACTATACCTAGAGTGAGCACTCCTGCCCCACTTAAGAATGCATTCCTGCCCGCAAGTGTGCGATGCGCCTCTTCTCGTTCATCAGCTACATTTTCTCGAAGTATAAAGCTTGCAAATATTCCAAAAAGACCGAGGGTGCTGGCGAGCATACACATCACCATCATGTCTCCCATCCAAAATCCAAACGGGTTGAGTAATAATATTGCTAGCAAGATGAGCGCTAAAGTGACGATTGTTTCTCTGATATTATTTTTCATATGATATTTTAAATATTTTTTCGACTGGTACTTTAAAACAACCAGCTATTTTTAATGCAAGCAATATTGAAGGTGTGTAATTGCCTTTTTCGAGGGCAATGATTGTTTGGCGACTCACATTTACCTTACATGCCAAATCTTCCTGTGTCATGGACATCTCTGTTCTGTGTTTACATACTTCGTTTTTTATCGTTTCTTTCATTGAAATTTTGATATGTGAAATTATAACCTAAGCGAAAATCTATGTAAAGTTATCTTTACTTTAGTTTCTGGAATAATTATTACTAGGTTTTATGTTTAGAGTTAGTATCTTATAAAAAAGTCTCAAATGTTGTGTCGGGTACTACACTCATGTCTAGGAGTCTAACCCAGACAGGTTTGACGATAAAATATCTTTGATCTTCCCTGTCGACAAACTTTGCCGAATGAGGATTTTTCTTGACCATAAGAGTAGAATATTTGATCGTCTCTTCTTTTGAGAGCTCTCTTGCTACTCCGTCGCATTGAAATGTTCCTACTTTACTATCCCAACCTATTACAAGAGATACATTTTGGTTGCTTTGTAGATTTTTATATTTTCGAGTGGTGTTTGATGTACCAAAGACTATGTCTAAATTTTCGTGTTCACTAAAAGCCACTACTGCACTCTCTGGCTTTTTTCCTTCTTTATCAATAGTCGATAGTACCATCAGGTTGTGTTTTGCCAAAAAATCCAAAATCTTCTGTTTGTTGTCTGGGTTCATGTGTTTATTATAGTGTATGAATTTATTTTTTTAGTTTATCTGGTCTTTTTAAATTATTCTTTTCATCTGATGCTAATTTTCTTTCAACTTTCTTAATATCTTCCTCCTTTGGTAAACTTTCTGGTCTTATGCCTCGAGACAACAGTGTCTTTCTCACACTTCTATTGTTTGTAATGTGTTCATATGAAATAGATTGTTCTGTTTTTAAATTTTTTGCCTTAGTATTAAAAATTGTAATTTCAGTAGCAAAATCTTTTGCTTTTAAAAGTATTGTTGGTTGAAAATCAGAAAGTGCTCTATTTTTTGGTATACCCAATCTCACTTTCATCTCACTCGTACTATATCCAAATAAAGCTTTGTCGCCTTTACTTCGAATTAATGCAAAATTATTATCGCCCCTAATTTGTTCAAAAATAACGCTCGACAGTTCTTTTTCTGTTTCTGTAAGCTTCTGTCTGGCTTTTATTCTTTCAAACTCCGCTATTCTTTTTTCGATATTTTCTAGTTTTCTTGTTTGGGTGGCAAAATAATTTTGTGCAAACGCTATTTCTTCTTTACGAGGGTCTCCGTTTTGAGCAATTAAATAACAAGCTAATCGTGTAAGCATTAAATCCACCACTTCCTTTTGGGCTCCCTTAGGCATTTGGATCGTTTTCCCGACGCCGGCAAAATGATCAGATACTTCATGCCCAGTATTTTCACAAGCTATTTTTGCTTTTGAAATAACCTTCAAAAAATTATCCCACTTGTCATAACCTAAGAGTTGTTGCAAATCTCTGGCCAGCCAAAACTCCACATCCTCTTTAGTTTTTTGAGAATAAGATTCAAAATTATTTACAAGAGATTGTATAATTTCTTTTTTCATATTACTTTTTATTTATTGGAATCATTTATTCTATGAACACAACTGATGATAGTTGAGAGCGTATGTTGTCTCGTATTTTTATCAATTCATTTTCATCTGTCGGTTCTCTGTCTCCTGTACGGTAGAGCATACTTCTAGGATAGTATCCGAGAAGACCCGTATCTCCTTCTTTTCTAGGAATTATATGTAGATGAAAATGTGGCACAGATTGCCCTGCTAGTTTTTCTTGATTCCATACACAATTAAAACCTTCTGCACCGTATACAATTTTTAAAGCTTCCATTATCTTGTCTGCCATATCGAGCATTGCAAGGCGTTCTTCTTTTGTTAGATCTGACAATTTCTTTACGCAACGTTTCGGGGCTATGAGAGTGTGTCCTTCTGTGATGGGAATATTAGTTGGAAATGACCAAACAAGTTTGTTTTCTGTTATTGTACGCTCTTTTATTTCTGGGATTGTACAGTATACACAAGGTTTGTTTTCTTTTTGTTGGTCGGTTGTGGACATGTGCAGAGTATAACATTTTCTTATCTTTTGCTGAATATAAAAGAAAGCCACCCGCGAAGGAGGCCTTCGGGGGTGGTGAAGTTGATTGGCTATTCTTGTCGCTCAATTCCATCTGGAGTGATGGAATATTTGCGCGGATCAAAAGATATGTGGATTGAAGGTATAGGAAGAGCCATTCCTTCGCCTGTGTGCATTTTTACTCCTTCCGGAAACTGGTTTCCGTGTGTTACTTCGCCAGCGAAGTGTGCGCTGACAATCTTGATTGATTTCGGGTTATCTTGATCTGGGTAGATGGTGGCTACCACTTGGCCATTTATTGATATTTCACAGATATCTACTCCTCGTCTAATTTGATGAGGTACATTTCTAAAAGCGATCGAATCCATTTAGGTGAGCTCCTGTTTTTTAATGTATAACAAAATATTCAAAAGTCAATTTTTGAATTATAAACTTTTTTAATCGCTCTCACCATTGTCTCCTACCTCTCCGCGACTTCTTTGAGTTTGAGAAGCGCTTTTGGCCACATGTCTTCAAACATTGTTTTGTATTCTTCGTTTGCGATTTCCATATCGATAGTTACTTCTGTGCCACCGTCTTTTTCTGTAAATGTATAATTTTCAAAACTAGGAGTCCATTTTTTAACTTCTTCACTTGTAGTATCTTCGACACCGTCCATCACTAAACCTAAATGTTCGATAGAGATGAATTCGTATTTACGATTTTCTTTTATGCGACTGACCATACCACCATCTTTTTTACCTGTCTCATCTGGACCAAGGAAAAGCATTTTTGATCCTTCGCTCCAGTCACCTTTGAAATATGAGCCAACATGAAAGGGTTCTGTCCATTCTCTATAAGTAGAGTCCCCAAGCATCACGTCCCAAACTTTTTCTCTTTGCGCGTTTATTTGTATTGAAAAATTTATTTTTTGCATGTTCTGATTATATCAAAGATAGATAAAGTACGAAATATAAAAGAAGGCCACCCGCGAAGGAGGCCTTCGGGGGTGGTTATAGTCTTCCGATGAAGCAATTGACACACAGACATTTTTCGTCTTTTTGCTCACCTCGAACTACTGCACGTTCATTGTGGCAACGATGTTCGAATGGTTGTTCTACGTCGCACCCATCGCAAATCACGATCTTTACTCCTGTGATAACTTCGTACAGGAGGAACCTGATCGCTTCGTTTACATCTAGACCCAAGATTTCTTGAGTCCTCAGTATCTTCAGTTTCGCTTCTTCCTCATTCCATCCCAGTCTTTCTAGGATGATTTTGGAAAGCGGTTCTGGAATTTGGTTGATTGTGATGGTTGGTGGTTGAGGGATCAGTGACAGAATATTGTCCAGAATCCATTCGTCCGTCACATCATGGTTAGGCATGATGCCTACATCTTCCAAGATTTCACGAAGTCTTCTCCTGTACATGTGAAGGAGATCTTCAGTTGTTTGCATACATAGACCTCTGTCATTAATCTAAATCTTTTATCAAATAAGTCAATGTTTTTATATAAAAGAAAGCCACCCGCGAAGGAGGCCTTCGGGGGTGGTGTCCATGATTTATTTGAAGAATGTGTAGATTGCAAGTAACGCAACCGCAACACATCCGATTCGAAAAACCAAGAGACAATTCTTTATTGTTTTTTCGTTATCCTCTTTCTCCCATTCCGATTGAGTGATTCTAAATTGTCCAACAAAGTCTGGGTCTTTGTCGTCAATCTTTCCTCCAGATTTTCTCATCTCTTCTGTTTCGAAATGGTGGAGTGGTTGAAAGAGTCGGTTTGCAAACCAACCCAGTCCTCCGATTGACATGGTTAGGATTGCAATGATCCATAGAATTATTAACATGTTTCAATCTCCTGTATTATTTAAACAATTATATTTTATTATGTCAATACTATCATGCAGAGTGTTGCGGGTTGTGAGGTTGAGTTTTTAAAAAAATTGAATAAAAGAAAAGTCGGCGCATTGCTGCGCCGACTACTGTCGAGATCAAACTGTCTTTTGTTTTACGTGCCACTCTGCATGGTACGGATTGAACCCTGCAGGAAACTTGAAGACGTCGTAGCCATTTGTCTGGTATTCACCATGACTAATGATACTTATGTTCCTGACCACAGCGACCCAGCGATACTGGCTTCCTCTGATATTCCTTTGTTGATTCACCGTGGCCCACCGAATGGAGGTAACATTCGGCTTCTCGATCAGATCAGGCACTTCACTCAGATGAGTCACGACAATCTGATGATTTACCTCGATCACCAGATAGTAGTTGATTTCGTAAACCAACATGTCCATGAAGTCATCGTACCCGGGCTCTCTCTCCCTTACGAAGTGAGACGAGCTTTCGATACGGAGACTCTTGTAGACCGGTCGAGAGTCGATTCTCAACTTGTCTGTACTTCCCCTAAACATCACATGCGTGATGTTGCAGTCTGCTATCGCCTGTTGCAGAGCTAGCTCAGGCATTTTCCCTTCCCGAACGATATCTCTATGAAAGAGAACGTGTACTAGCCAAGGATCCTTTTTGAGGTTTTCTTGGATGTGTAACCACTTCATATACTTCCTTCTTTCTTGCCCAAAAGGCTTGAAATGCCTCCAGAAGAGGCAGGTCGTCATGCGCGGACGATCTGTTTTTGATATTACAATATGTACTTAAAAAGTCAATAGTTAGTAGTGAAATGAAATGTTTTTCACCTCACCTCTTCTCTCACCCTCATCCAGATTTTTCCTAGTTGGTTTTGACCATCTTTGTTTGGTCCCCAGCCCCAAAAATCATCTCGCCAAGAATCTTCGATTATTTCTCTGTCTCCGCTTTCTATCAGCTTTTCTTTTACGTAAGGATGTTGAGAAACTTTTGCTCTAATTATGTCTTCCATGACAGCAACACGAATATCGAGCCAATCTGGCCTCACTTTGTCTTCATGTTCTCTTGAAATTTTAAACGCATCATGGGCCGAACGGGCATTTTTTATCTTTTCAATAATTTCTGGATCTGTAAATTTCTCTGTGTGATATGCGTGTTCTGATGTCATATACAAAACCCCTTTCCATTCGAGCATAAAAGAAGAGAAATTTGAGAATGTGTAATATTCTCTTTCATAAAATAATATTTTTTCTTCTGAGTTTTTCATATTTTCATTTTAAAACAAAAGCCCAAGAAATCATATCTCCATAATCTTTAATTTTTGCTCCTGTGGTCAATTTTTTGTCTTTGATTTCTACTAGCCCCACAGTTTTAAACATATCCCGCATTTCTTCAATACTTATCAAATTGATTTGGGAAGGCCAATTATTTAAAAATACAATATCACATGCTTCCCTATCCTCTAAAGTCGCTTGTGAAGTATCGAAAAGACAGATGTTAGTAAATAGATAAAATGTGCCACCTTCCCGGAGGGATTCTTTGACAGATTTTAGGGCAGATATTAATTTGCTTTTCGGCATGTGAGGAAAAGCATAAAAAGAATAGATACAATCAAATTTTGCTTCTGGAGAATAATCAGATATATCTGCTAGTTGAAAATAAATATCGCTTGTTTCAGAATTTGCCATCGCAATTTGATCGGGAGAATTGTCGATGGCGATTATTTCAGTTTTAGGAAACAGACTTTTTATTTTCTTCGTCAGTTTCCCATCGCCACAACCAATATCGAGTATTCTGTTTATGTTTTGGTTTGTCGTTAGAAGAGAAATCAGAAAATTTTCATCATTGTTATTAAAGTCACCTTTATTGTCTTTATATGTGATTGCGTCGAATTCTTTCATGGGGTTATAGATTTTTTAACTACCTAATCTTTTAGAAGACAAATCCGTTGCTTTAAGTCTTAATCTGGTTAATACATTTATACCAAGAATATCTCGAATTTTTTCAATAACCTCGTCAATTTTTAAATCAACCTCCTTTTCATTTAATGTGGTCTCATGACCAATAATTAATCCGAATGTCTTATAAACATGTTTAATTACTTCATTCCTTTGTTCGCCTATAGGTAAATTATCAAGTAATCCTTCATTTGCACCTATTTCAATTAATGCTTGTTCGAATGGCTTAAGCTTGTTTTCTATTTCTCTGGTTAACCAGGTAGAATGCTTCTGTCTAATATTTACAAGTTCACGTCCTATTTTTAAACAATTTCTTGATGGACCATCTCTAAATAGTTCCTGCCTACCTTTCTCTATTCTTTCTATATATTCTTCACAAAAAGATATGTGTTTGTTATAGGAAACTTCTGCCATATGCGAAGCGGTTCCTAATATAAAATCCTGTTGTTTATCTTGTAAATATTCATCTTTCCATGATTTATATAGAACTACAAGTAAAGATAAAGCTCCTGGAAACGCAACGAGACCTTTGAAAATTTCATTTATTTGAAGAAAATATGAAAAACAAAAAGACGTAACTAAGATGATAAAACATTTTATATAAAAAATATATTTTTCAATATCACTAATATCAATTTTCATAAACTATTTATTTAAAAGTTTTGTAATTTTTTTCTCCAGCCACCAAATCGAAATAAGAAAAAAAGTTGCAGCAACAAGATCATAAGCATTCCCAAAACGATTAACGAATTGTCTATCTAAGGCATTAGCGGCGAGACTTCCAAAAACACCCAACATAACACCCATGAAAAACATATTTACTGACAACTCTTTTTCTGTTTTGTTCATAAACAAAAGACTACTCCTTTTATTCTGTTTTTTCAATCAAATTTTTTTGTAATGAATGTTTTGATTCTAAAAATACAAATTTGGCTAATCTTGTTGGTTTTGTAAATTTAACCACTTTGCACCGCTGAATGATCTATTTAATGATATTTAAATTAAAACTAAATCTTATATATTTAACATTCTCGCCCTTAATAAACATATCAACAGCGGTATTTTTTGAATCAAGAAAAGTTAAACCTATATTCCCTCGCAGCACATTATTGTGAGCTTGAATTGCATCATCTTTAAATCTAACAATTTGAATCTGTTCTGTTGTAGTAACCTCGAAATTAGAAGACTTTTCTATGATGACATTTTTAGGAAAAATAAATCCGACTTCTACAACCTTTGCCATTTTATCACTTTTATTATGAATACTAACTGGAATTTCATATTTTTTATCAGCAGAAAAGTTAATCGAAATACCTTTTTTCAAAGGTGTTTTATTGAAATTCACTTCCATATCTTCCTCTTTAAGATATGGATCAGCGCCTGCTTTTTCTACTAAAGTAGTAAGTAGTTCGATAATTTTTTCATCATTAGAGCCTTTTTTCCCATTTATTATTTCCCCCACTTCAAATACAACAATAATACTTTGAAATAAAGCTATAAATCCAGCAATAAGAGAAACAACGCTCGAAATTGACAATATTATTCTGAGACTAAAATCAATGTTAAATAAAGTTATTAGGACGGCAATAAAAGAAACAACAAAAGGAGCGGATGTTCTTAATAAAAATCTTATCGGCTTTAAATATCCCAGCTTCTCTTCGGCATCTCGTTTTTTCTTTTTAAGAGTTTTTAAAGTTTTTTCTATTGCACTTATATCCAAACCTTTCTCGTCACTCTTCTTTCTAGTTTCGTTGATAATATTCTCTTCACTTTGACTCTTCTCATTTTCATATTTTTCTGCTAGAGATTTTACACCTTCAGGAAAAAGTGAGATAAGTATGGTTAATATAGGAACAACAAAACCTAAGACTGTTAGTACAAATGTTCCAAAAAGTTGTGTAGCGTTAATCATTTTAATCTTTAATAAATTAAACTTCCCCGGAGTCCGAACCTATTTAAAGTTGTTTATGGGACTTGAACCGCTTCGCTCGCAAAAAACATCAATTCGGCTGGGGTGCAAGGAGCTTCGATTCTTACAGAATCTGTACACCTGTTCTGTTTTTTGTTTCGTACTCACTCACAAAAAATCTATCACAGGTTTTCGAATCCTTACATAGAGTTTCCCAAACTCTACTGCACCCCAGCTACTCGCTGAAGCTCCTAGCTGACTGTCACGGTTGTGAACTTGTAGGGCGAGACCGTTCAACACCTTTTAGCACCCCTTCTACTCCTTATATGAGCCGACTCGGTCTCAAGGCTCTTTTTACAAATCAAGCAAACAAAGCGTTTTCTAACCGTCTCGGTCACTGTCTCATTTAGGTTTTGAGATCCCTTCTTTGCTTGTTGTGGGATATAGGTATTTTAGCGAAACTAGACAGAATAAGACACTTTGGAGACTAGTGTTTTAGTGTCTCATTTTTTAAGTGTTCGCCTATACTAGATAAAGCTCAACTTAAAGTTGTACATCCCCATACTACAAGTACCTTGTATGGTTGAGTTTGGTTGTAGCACCCCAAGGTCAATGATTTCTTCTCCTGTTTGAGAAAGCATCTTCTGATAGCCGATAGACCTGATAACCAGAGCTAGTGAGCAATCATACGTTCCGTTCGTTTTAACAACCAACTTTGTTGGAACACCTGAATCTGCAGTTGAAGTTTTCGGGCTATATCCACCCCGAGCATTAATTGTTATGTATTGCACACCGTCTCGCATCTCAACGTTTTTTTCAGATACTGTAGTAGCATCGGGATTTTTTCCTGATTGAGCGAAAAATATAATACCGATGCTTACGACCAGAGCTGAGGCGATGATAATTGAGACGGTTTTATTCATACATTAAATATTAAACAATGGGCTAATAATTCCAAGTGCGGCCAATCCAGAGAGAAGAGCGAACAATCCGAGACCTATAACAACAACACCTGCTGACTTAAAGAAGAGTGGCGCATGCTTACTGTGGGCGAACGAAGCGGATCCGAACGATAGAAAAGCAAGCATTGGCAGTGTCCCCAAGGCAAAGGCAAACATGATCAGGGATCCTGCGATGAAGGATCCGCTACTTAAAGCAGATACCTGCATTGCCTGAGTGAATCCACATGGGAGGAAAAAGGTCGCGAAACCAAGAAGAAGTGGTGCGAATGTCTTGTGCTCGATACCTCTAAAGAAATCAAAGATACCTGATGACATCGTTACTTTATTCTTCTTGAACACACCCACCAAATTTAATCCCAAAAGAAGCATTACCAAGGAGGCAACGATTCCAAGGATTGCCATAAAGGTAAAGTTTATACCAATCGCACTCCCAATAGCACCAAGCACCCCACCCAAAACCGCAAAGCTTACAAGTCTTCCCGAATGAAACAGGAGGAAGGTTTTGGTATCGCTTACGCTATCCTGCGAGATTTTTGCCGAAAGGGATAACACCAACCCTCCCACTATAGCGAGACAGCTTGAAACAGATGCTATTAAGCCGATCACAAAACTCGTAACAGGTGTGACTTGTCCACCAAATCCGATGTTGAGTATGCCTGACTTTTGTAACAAGAAGAATAGAACTAGAAACCCCAACCCAACAGGAATTGCCTTCCAAATTACAGCATCATTGGAGTTCTGTTTATATACCTTATCGACTGAGACAGTATAGCCATTGGACTGTATTTTACTTGTTAGAATGCGAGCCAACTCTTCTGGCTCCTTGTCATCGGCTGATGTAACCTCAAGAATCTCTTTCTTTAAATCAACCCGTACTTTTTTTACAAAGTCTTGTTCGCTTAGCGCATCCTCAATAAATATTTTACAGGAAGCGCAGTGAGTACCAGAAAGGTGAAAGGTATAATTTTTCATACTTATAATTTTTTAGCCTTAATACGTAATGAGTTCGAAACGACAGACACCGAAGACATCGCCATAGCGAATCCTGCAAATATCGGATTGAGTACCCATCCGAAAATCGGATAAAACACTCCAGCAGCGAGCGGGATACCGACAATATTGTAGATAAACGCCCAGAATAAATTTTGCCTTATACCCCTCATTGTCATTTTTGAGAGGCGGATCGCCTTAACCAGCTTCGAAATATCTCCTCCCAACAGAGTTATACCCGCAGATTCAATTGCCACATCAGTTCCCGTACCCATAGCGATACCGACGTCTGCCTGAGCAAGTGCCGGAGCGTCGTTCACTCCGTCGCCAGCCATAGCAACAACACGGCCATCTTGCTGAAGTGACTGTATCTTCTCAAGCTTATTTTCAGGAAGAACATGGGCAACCACATCATCAATTCCGACAAGAGATGCTATGTGCTTTGCCGCTTTTTCGTCATCCCCAGTAAGCATGACCACCTTTATACCAAGCCTATGTAGGTCTGCGACAGCTTTCTTTGACTCCTCCTTAACCTCATCCGCAACCATCACAAAACCCTGAACGGATTCTTTCGTCGCAAGGATGACTGGAGTTTTTCCTTGAGAGGTAAACTCCGCAAGCTTATGTTCATCAAAAGAAATTCCAAGTTCCTTTATGAGCTTTGTGTTCCCAACATAGTACTGAATATCTTCTATCTCACCTTTGACACCCTTGCCTTGCAAGCTCTCAAAACGAGTAACGCTTTGCAAAGGAATATTGTTGTTCTCAGCGTAGCTTACGATGGCATGAGCAATAGGGTGTTCAGATTTTTTCTCAAGCGAAGCGATGATTGAGATCATCTGATTCTTCTCCACACCAGAAATCATTTCAACATCAACAAGTGTCGGCTTGCCTTTAGTGATTGTACCCGTCTTATCAACCACGACCACATCTACCTTGTGAAGCTTTTCGAGAGTGGCGGCATCCTTTATGAGAATTCCTTCGCGAGCCCCTTTTCCAACACCCACTATGATTGCCGTTGGTGTCGCAAGCCCGAGAGCACAAGGACAAGCAATAACCAATACACCTACGAATGATACAAGACCGAGCGACAGCGCTTCAGAGAACCCAATATACTGACTTCCTACCACAAGCCATGTGCCGATAGACAGAAAGGCAACAACAAGAACTGCTGGAACAAAAACACTCGATATTTTGTCTACTAGTGCCTGAATTGGAGCCTTACTACCTTGCGCCTCCTCAACCATCTTAATGATTTGCGCTAGCAAGGTCTCAGATCCAACTTTTGTGGCTTTAAATGTAAATGACCCGCTCGTATTGAGCGTACCAGATACCACGCTATCTCCGACTTTTTTCTGAACAGGCATTGGTTCACCCGTAACCATTGATTCATCCACAAAGGAGGTACCTTCGATGATTGTGCCATCAACAGGAATTTTAGATCCCGGCTTAACAATTAACAGATCGCCGTGAATAACTTCAGTGACCGAGATCTCAAACTCTTTGCCATCACGCACAACCAAAGCAGTTTTTGCCTGAAGATTGAGAAGTTTTTCTATTGCATCTCCCGTCTTCCTTTTTGACCGAGCCTCAAGATATTTTCCTAAGGTGATGAAGCCGATGACAACTATCGTTACGTCAAAATACGTGTACTCAGGAACCCTAAGCAAGATGCCGAGGAACGGAACGAGTGTAATAATTGTGCTGTAGATATATGCAGAGAGCGTGCCTAAACCGATCAACGTATCCATGTTTGCCACGCCATGGCGAAGAAACCTTGTGACTCCAAGCAGGTACGGTTTACCGACCCAAAACAATGCAACGGTGGCAAGCACCATCCCGATCGTATTAAAAAGCGGCATCGGAATTGGTAGGTTTGGAACAGAGCTGAATAACTTAGCAAAAATATCCCACATCATGAGAGCAAATATAACTATCGTGACCGGTAGGATGAACTCTGTCTTGTTCTTCAATTCATCAATATCATCTTTACTTCCAGCATGATCATGCTCGCTTTTCCCTGGTGCATCAGTGGCAGATAATGAGTAACCCAGCTTATCGAGCACATGATTCATCTCGCTCACCGAGACATTATTGCTGTCAAAATCTACTTTCGCTTTTTCATTGCCGTAGTTAACGGAAACGGAATGTACATGAGGAACGGCCGAAAGCTTCTTTGTGATGACGGATGCGCAACTCGCGCAGTGCATGCCTTTGACTTTAAAAATTTGAGTAGTCATAGGTATTAAATGTTGTACCAATTACTTCTAATACCTTTCAGCGTCTCCAACCCATTTGACAGGAAAGCCTCAACTGCGTCCGCGTTGTTTAATATCTCAGCTCGGCTTGATTTCTGTCTAGTCTCCTTAGTCATCATAATTCCAGACTCATGATGAGCAATAATTGCGTTAAGAAACCGCAAATCGAATTTTTCGTCAGCGGGACCTAGATTTGCAACGATAGGATCACGAACTTTCTTGGTATCACCGTACCAGTCCTTTTTCCAAGCATACAGTTCCGCGATAGCTGCTGGTTCGTCATTTAGAATATTTTGTGCAAGCGCTTTCATTTCAGGTCGTGCAGAATTCTTCGCAAGCTGCTCAGCAAGTAGCATCGCGCCTCTGTGGTGGGAAATCATCTCATTTATGTATCGAAGATCAAATGTTCTGTCTGCAGGACCAAGGCTCATCTCATTCTTTTCGTACATTGAGAATTTGTACTCAGGAGTCAAATAGTAGCCGAATGCAATACCTAAAGTCACACCAACCACTGTTAATCCTAAAGCTAAATAAATTGATATCTTCATATTATTTTCTTTTAAGTTTATAGACCTTGATAATTTCCTCCTTGGCTTTCTTCGTTTCTCCTGACTGGACCTGATGGATGACGCAGTGACCCAGGTGATTCTCCAAAAGCATGTCTTCGACGTTAGACAGCCCCTGCTTTGATGCAGAGGTCTGCGTGATGACATCGATACAGTACACATCATTCTCAACCATCTTTTGAAGTCCTCGGAC
>JACCDR011663192.1_pt1 | contig 32392 bp, 46 predicted proteins | sample 7446431 | NCBI WGS metagenome assembly JACCDR01 (sample SAMN15323443, study PRJNA562643) | freshwater metagenome | isolation source: river surface water | place: USA:Blue River Watershed | collected 2017-08-17
CTTAACTGTTTATGTATATATGTGTTTAAATTTACGATATGTGCAAACTAAGAAGCTGAGGCCGCTGTACTAACTAAAGCTGCGGACTTAGAATATTTAGGAAACAAATAATAATCTACAGTGTCGCTGATGTCCGTAGCTAAAAACCTATTAACTGAGGTTGCTAACTTAACCTCTGACCGCTTATCTTTCTTGAAGTCATCGAGTACTGGAGCATTGTTCATTGACAAATAGGCGTCCATACATTTGCTTTTATTAATGGCAATCTTTGGCATACGTTCGTCAATGTTGGCTAGTAAGTTGTTAAGTACATAGTACTTCTCTTTATGGTTGGGGTTGTCGCTTCCATCATACTTGAGTGTGGGTCTCATCCCTTTTTTATATAAATGATCTACTACTTGAGTGAATATAGTAGTAGCATTAGTAACTTCTGATTTAACCCCATTGCGATCACCATACACGTATACTGGCACATGTCGCATAGCATAGTAATAGTTAATGAACTGGTCTAATAGATCGTACAATGTTTTAGGCTTTAATGTATGAAAGCAATTAATCATTCGCTCGGTGTGAGTGAACTTATCATATTGCCAAACGGTCATACAGTTAAAGTTAGCACCAAAGTCAAGACTTATACTAATAGGCGTGTCTGGCATAACGTCTAAGTCTTTGAATTTAGTATCCTTCCACGATTTACCATCTATATACTCGATACTATCCTCATATAAGTTAACATCTGAAAGAGCATGATAGAAACCATTAGCTAACCTGGTATGCCTGTGGTTCAACACCTCACGGTTGAAGGTCAACTCATCCATACTTAGTTTCATTCCATTAATATACTCTTCACCAAGAACATCGATGTTATCATAGGTTGTTGATTCAAGAAACAAATACTCCCTTGGATTACGTAATGCTAATAATTCAAAATCCAATATCCACATACCTGCAGCGGTTGCAGGCATTGAAGTAACACCAGTTTCAGATCTAAACCGTGGATGCTCACCAAAATACTCTTTAGCTCCTCGTCTTCTTGATGCTAATATTTCTGAGTGAAATTCTTTTTTTATCAAGGCCATTTCATCAATATAGCCAATTTGAAATGAAGAGCCTCTGTTCATATCTTTTCTGTCAGCAGCCAAAAAAGAAAGTTGAAAACCAGAACACATACATATAGTAGCTTCAAAGTTTCGATTAGCCATAAAAGGTAATTCCCAACTTGAAGGCGGTTTTTTACCAATAACAAAATGCTTATTTTCTTTCAATCCGACTCGTTCCCATGCTGCTAAAAGTGAGGGTAAAAAGTTGGTAATAATTTGTTTATAAGTATTTCCAAGCAGATAGCCATGGGCCCGAGGCATAGCTTTAGCATCTCTTGCCATCTGAATACCCATTACTGTTGATTTACCGGTACCAACTCCTCCAACAAATATTTTACTTTTTTGGGTAGCATTAAGAAAAATATCTTGTTTTTGATTTACATAGCCAAGCTGAGCCAACTTATGTTCAACACCTAACTTTCTTTTAACATCATCAAGAGATCTGTAAATCATTTTCGTCAAGGTCTATTATTTTAGGTTTAATATTTTCGGTATCAGTTGATAAAATGATAATTTCTGGCAAATGCACTCTATCCTCTTCCTCTTTGTCAGCCCCTTGTAGTTTTGCAATATCATTTAACAAACCTCTTGCTGTTTTATAATCTTCGGCCATTTCGGCCATTTCAAGCAAACGGTTATATCTGCTTATTGCTAATGCTTTAGCCATGGCTGGCTTTACTTCATAACTTTTTCCAAATAGCACCTCTGCACAATCGATCAAGTGATAAATATGTGAAGAGGAATAGCCTTTATTTTTGTGTTTTTCTCGCAAAAGATTTACAATAACGTGCTTGGGTTTACCCCCTTGCATCATTGTAAAAATTTCTTCAATAATATTTTTTTGGTATTCTTCCTCCTCAGTTAATTCAACTTGGTTTTTGTTTGGCAATACGGCAAACATTATTTTTTCAACTAAAGAGCTATTTTTCATAATCTTTATTTTTTTAAGATATTTACTGTAAGCCTTCAATTTTCATCAAATCTAATTGCTCATTGACCGCTTTTTCGTAAAGAATAATTTGTTCTTTATAATGCTCAATTTGCGACTGATCTAAAATTATTTTATCCTTAGTTCTAGGATTAATGCGAATACCTTCATTCACATATCGGCGGTTAGTGTAGAGTTGAGCCCTCAAAGTATTCAATTTCCTTTGCATTTTTTTAGGGTCTTTTTCTACCGATATTTTAGAAGGAGAAATTACCTTATCAGGTATTTGTGAAAATTCTTGCATGTATTTCAATTGACTGTTTAGTTCTTTCCTTACTTTTTTGTTATGCCAAATTTGATTTTGAATCTCTTTGCGTTTAGTGGCATATCTAAACTTTATATCTTTTATTTCTTCTTTGCTTTTGAGTAGCTTTTCTGCTTCAAAAATATCAGCATCTTCAAACATGCATAATTCAACTAATTCTTTACTAAGTAATGCCTGTTGCGTTCTTAACTTAGCCCAAGTTAGTTGTGTGTGTTTTTGTTCTTGAGCCAACTCAAACTTTTGAGTAGCATCTAAAGCAACCGCAACTTCAATTTTTTCTTTTTTAGTTTTTTGTTCAATTGGTGCTGGAGCTTTTGCCCCTAAATTTCCCCATCCCATAATCAAAGATAGTATTATATATATAATTTTATAGTGACAATAAAAAAGGCTACCAAAACTGGTAGCCTTTTTTATATAAGATTTAAAATAATAATTTAAGCAGCTGCAATTAACAAACCAGCAATATCTCCTCTGTACTCAACTATTGTTGATTTTGAAGTTTCATAAATGCTGTATTCAGTAGCATTTTTGTCACCAGATTTTAAGCCTGAATCACCTTTTACAGTTTCTGCCTGTGCTGGTCTTGCCAAAGAACCAATCTTGTAATATTTACCAGAGTCAGGGTCTTGGAAAATTGCTATGATACCACAACCAGCTAAAGCATTCATAAGAGTACGGTTTGAATCACCCTTCCAATCTTTTACCATAAATCTGATAGAAGATTTGAATGATTTAAAGCCAGGATCTCCAGAGACTTCCGACATATCACCAGCTGTATCAATTACGGCTTCAATTTTTGAGAACTTCTTACCAATTTTACATTCAATGTCCGTTGCAATAAACAAACCTGTTGCATCAACAGCAGGTATGCTCAATACATCGTGAGCTTCTACTAATAAAATGGTTGAAGAAATGCCTGGAGTGACTCCACCACAGGCATTTAAAACATCAGTTATCATACTTCTTTAGTTAGAGTATTTTTAAGTTCCAACAATTCAGCTTTTAAAGCAGTGTTTTCAGTTTTTAAGGCTTCAATCTCTGCTTTTAGTTCTTTAGCACCCTTTGGCTCTGCTTTTTCGTATTCTGCAATTTTCTTTTGCAAAACAGCCAATTCAGACAACTCTTCAGTAGCCTCAACAAAGTAATGTCCTTTGCCTTGTCCTCTATCATTACCTTGAATCTTTTCAGTAATAAAGTTCACTGCTGACTCGTGGTCAGCGTTAGCCTCATCATTGTATGCATCAATGATAGCATTCAAATCAGCCTCAATCACTTCACCTTTACCTTTGTAAAGCTTGATACTTGAGTCGGCAGCAAACTGAGCCGCCAACACATATGTTAATCCTAAAAATTTAAAGCTTTTCATCTTACAATTGATCGTTTACGTACACGTTTGAATAGTCGTTGATACCAAAACCGATTTTAATATCAGTGTTCAGTTCAATGCTTCTGTTTTTCTTGTTCTCAATGAACATGTTAGTCAAGTCCCCTTCGTTAGTCATACCAACTTCAAAGTTAAATCTTTGAGTTAATATCATTCTTTGCGAACCAACTAAGCCAGGGTAACTTTCAATTACGCAGTTAGCCAAAGGTAAAGCACCTAACAACTGTAACTGATCTTGACTTCTAAAGCCAGAAGCGTTGTAAGTTGCATTAAAATCAGCAGTAATCAATTTATGAACTGCTGGCGAAACTTTTAGTACCCAGTTATCATCAGTCTTTTTGTCTTCAGTGAGCAAATCCCAAAGTGCGATTGCTTGATCCAAAGCATTAGTTGCAGTAATTACTGCACCAGTAAGCACATTACCAGCAGGTATATATTTTGGTCCAGTAGTTGCAGTGATACCATCAGCAATCAACTTTTTAAACCCATCCGCAACGTTCTTAGCTTTGATTACATTCGCACCTCCAGCAACACCATCAAATGCAGCATGATAGTAAATATCTTTTCTTAACTGAGCAAAGATTGCAGCAAACACCAACTCTTCGTAAGGTATTTCATTGTGTTTTGCCCTAGCAGCCAAACCAGCACCTTCAACAGAAGTGGTAAAAATACTTACCATTTTATCCAATTCTAATTGGCTAAATGACAAATCAACCGCACCTCTCTTAACAGGTTGCGTGTGCATAGTCAAGGTAAAACTTCCATTTTCCGAGAATGCACTCACGCCACCTGGTTGCAAGATAGAAGTAGCACCAGCTACGCCGAGTACCCATTCATCTTGAATGTCCGAAGTTAAGCCAATGTGCTTATAGAAGCCATCGCCAACATTTCCTAAAACATTGTGCAATATTTCAGGTTTTCTTTTAATAGCAGTTTGCAAACCTGTTGCAACTTTAGCAATATCTAATGATGCCATCTTATGATCTATTTTTTAGTTTTTTTGAGTAATAATTTCTAAGTTCTGAAAGAGACTCATCTCCTTCATCTTTACCTCCTGACAAATCATCTCCACCATTAGGCGAGCCAGTGTTGTCTGGTTTGTTTTCCAATTTTGAAATTTGATTTTGAAGGGCTGTAATTTGATTCTTCAAACCTTCGTTTTCAGTAGTCAAATTATTTACTTGCAATTCAAATTCTTGCGTTTTAGCTTCAATAGCATTAGCCATGGCCGTGCTATTATCTGCCGATATGCCGTCAAGCTTGGCTTGCAAGGCGTTTACTTTCGAGGACCATTCCTCGTCTTTTTTGGCATTAGCTGCATCTACGGCGTTTGCCGTCAGTGCCTCAAGCTGATTTTTCATATTGAGCAAATCAGCCGCCGAGTTGAGATTTAAACCAAACATATTATTTTGAACTTTTTTATTAGTTGTTAAAATTGTAGGCATTTCAGATATTTGACCTACCAAACCTAAATCACTAGCCTCTTTAGCTACCAAGAAATTATCTGAGGCCGTTAATTCATTTGCCTTTTCTTGCGAAATTCCTGCATAATCAACCAAAATAGAAGCAATAGTATTATTCAGTTGAGTAGCGTGGTTCACATCTGCCTGCACTTCCTGTACCGAACCGCTCGAGCTGAATTGTATACCATGGTACATGACCTGAGCATATTTAGAAACTTTTGCTTTTAAAACAGTAGCCAATACGGCACCAGCCGAAGCCGCTATGCCAGAAACATAACCGTCAACTTTCCCTTGTTTTTTAAGGCTAGAGAAGTAAGAAACCAAAGCAAGCAACTCATAGGCTGCACCGCCATACATAGCTCCCAACTCAACTAACACACTATCATTATTTTCAAGCAAAGCATTAATTTTTACTTTGATTGATAATGCAGTATGATAGCCAACCATGCCACTTATATAATCAGTATAGTAATCTGGCATCAACACGCCCGAAAACTCTAAAACCGCTATTTTCTTTTCATTTGACATCAATTTACTGAGTTAATACTATTTCAATACAATATTAACTATAAGTAATAATACAAAATGTGTCTATAAAACAAAAACACCAAATAAAATTTGGTGTTTTTGTTAATTTACAATATAACGTTTTGAGTTTAGTGAATTCTGTTTAAATAAGCCTCCAAGCAATGATTTTCTTCATTAAACGCTTTGTTAAGCATGGTTAAAAACCATTGATGTTTGTAATTAAAGTTGCTTTCAAATATTTCTTTTCCAACTGCTTCTGAAATAGAATAGTTTGGTTTGCAAAATAAAGTATCTGGTTTTCTTTGTTTGCATAATACTTTCTCAAACAACTCACCACCCATCACATTAGCCAACACATCAATAGTATAGGCAATTCTGTAATAGTACCTTTTGCGATTCTCTTTTTCTTTGAATTGATAATAGACCCATGTGTAAATTGATGCACAGGGTACAATTAACACAAAAAGAACTATGGCAATTATCAGTAAAAGAAAATTTAACATATTATATTAAATCAAAAACGCCTTTTTCGTCAAGATTAGTTATTGCGGAACTCATTAAACTATTAAAGTCAACATCTACAGACATTTCATTAGTAGCAACTTTAAAGTAAATTTTTCTATCTGTCAAAAGTAATCTCCACATTTCATACTCTGTCATGTAGTTATACTTTGAGCCTTCAACTTGATTGACCAATTCACTCTGTATATCTTCTGAATTAAAGTTAGTTAAAATAGGGGCTGTACCATTAAAAACAAACTTTTGATAAATAATATGTGAACAAACATATCTACCACTTTTTGGTTGATAGCTAGGGTCTCCATCTAATGAATAATCAATACCATTCACTGTATAGTAATAAGATATTAAATATTCGAGTGTAATATCATTTACATTTACAGGCCATCCTGTTATAATGACCTTACGTTTAACGGGATGCAATCCTGCATATAATTCAACTTTTTTTTGATTATCGCTATAATCAAGTTGTTTCAAATCTGAAATTATCTTTTCAAAAAAAGGAGTTCCTTGCATAATTTTAATATTTATTTAATTTTATTCGTTCTAATAATCTTTCTAAATTTTTTTCAACTATAGGACTTGAAAATCCCCAATAAGAATAAAGATAAGTTTCTGAATGTCCATAACCATTACTTCTATGTCCCATAATAGAACTTTGTGTTCCATCATAAGTTAAATAAAGTCTTGATTCAATAGATTTTATTCTTTGATAATTATCAAAAACTAATTTATTACCTCCATACTTAATAGAATATGCAAACTTAGTAGGAACATTTGTGTTTGAACCTGTTATGAAGTAAGAGTTAGCACCATTTTCAATAGTATACAACAGAGTGGTTGCACTTTTTGATAAATCATTACTACCTAAAAAATGCCAATATGTATTTCTTGTTACTAAAAAGGGAGGTGTGTTGTATTGTAAAGCCGTACCTATCATTTCACAATCTACAACTAAACTAAAACCATTAAAAGCTCCTTGTACATAAAAATCATTTCCTAAAGTTCCAAAAGTAAAATATTTATTAGTTGCTACTGTATCTGCCCAAAATTTACAACATACCTTATTGTTTTTATACGCTAAATAAGGACATCTACTATTACCTCCACTATTTCCAAATGCAATTCCATTATCTCCTGTTTGCCCTGAAAAATTAGTTACTATAGTCCATGTAAATGCTACAGATGTTGCCCCTGTAGCCCATGCCCCCTCACTGTTGTAGCCTGTATCTATATTTGCCTGAGTAGTAGAATTAAAGGTTGTAAGAAACCTGCTTTGCCCAGCAATATTAATTCTACAATATCTAAATTTTACATTTTGAGCTGTTGAAAAATTTATAACAGTACTTCCTGCTGTTATAGTGGCTGTTCCTGTACCTGTTATAGCTGTAGTATTTAAAGTAAATCTACTATCAATTAAATTGGTAGTTTGTTTTACACACATTACTGTAGGTACTTTATCGGGGGCTATATGTTTTGCAACGTTCATCATACTAAATCACCAGCTAATTGATAAACATTTGTTGAAATATATTCAAGTTCAAAAGCACTATGTTGTGCAACTGACCTATATAAATTATCCCTACTATTAACAGTAGTAGAACTTGGTACAACTGTCACCATACCTGTGTTAATTACATGAACTCTAATTGTAAAACCAATAGGAACATTTAAAACTGGTACTGTAAAGTTCCCAGCAGTTGCAGAGTTATACACATAAGTAATACCAGAATAACTACCCATAACCTCAGTATCAACTTCTGTTTGTGTAATTGTCCAAGAGGCTGTTTTATTAATGATTAATCTATTGCCAACACTAGCAGGTATTGTTCCACCTCCTACCTGAACATAAGCACTACCTGACCACCTATAAGTTAAGTTAGTATCTAAAGCAACATATATCTTTCCCGTTTCTCCCGTTACGGGGAAACTAGCTAAATTTACAAATTCAAGTATATCATCCACATAACTAGGCAAATAAGTAGATGCTATTTTAGAAGTAGAATCCAAAGGCACATATCCGTTTGCTTGGCCTTTATTTGCTGTATTTTCAGGTGTATATGTTAAAGAATCTTGCTTTCCATTCCAAGTATCTTTTTCCGCTTGACTAACTGCCAAACTACCTATCCAAGAAAAAGCACTCCCTACTTTACTCCTTAACCATAAGCCATCAGCTGTAGGTTCTGGTATGCCGCCACCAGAGCCACCACCACCAGCAACTGGTACTTCGTCGGTTACGAAAACCAAATAATTGTTTGGGTCTGCACTGTCAATCGCTTTTATAGTTGCAAATTGTCCAGGCTTAACAACAACAGATTTGTTTGTCTGGGAGTTGATTTTGCAACCTGTATAGTTTGTGAAAACTGTAATATCGGCACTTCCAGAATTTCTAATTACTTGAGTCTGAATATTAGGCGTTGCGAGTGCTAAATTTGTAGATCTGCTAAAAGACCTATTTTTGAACTCATAATTAGATAAAGCACTCGTTTGGGTCAAAAACAAAGTTTTCAAATACTCTAAAAATCTCCAAAGTTGTTTCAAATTTACAACTTTGTTTGTTGCGGTTGCAGGTTCTGTACTTAAGGCAATCGTATTATCTACTTCGGCACTGTCAGCCAATTCCACCGCACCCACAGTCACCTCTGTGGCATTTGGTACAACAAAAGAATTTTGATAAATAATAATACAGTCGTCTGTATCAACTATTGCAGGAGCTTGAAAAACAATGTAACGCTTACCTGCGTTGGTACCAGCTTCGGTATAAAAGTAAGCTCTTATAAATTCCGTTGTAGCGTTCATGTCGCTGGCCCTAGTTAACAGGCCAGTCCCATCGGCTACATATATGCCATTTTCCGATAAGTCTGTTTGCCCAATCAAAGCGACTCTAAAACCTGCAGTTACCGTTTCTCCGTCTAAAGTAGTATGTGTAACTGCTAAGTTAATATTGCTTTCAATACTAACATTAACTGGTGTTTTAGGTGCTAATCCTTCGCGAACTTGAGCTATTTGCTCAAGATAAAAAGTTTTATCAGCTTCAAATTTATCAAACAAAACCGCCCTTGTTGCCGATTTCTCAGCATCACCACTCCAACTAGCAATGTTGTACACCTCATTAACTGCGTTACTCTCTGCAATTACTTTTGTTCCTAGCACAGAAAATGAGGCAATACCAAAAATGGTTTTGTTTTTTAGCAATAAAAAAGAATTTATACCGGGTATCAGTGTTAATTCATCAATGACTACTCTATTATAAGAATCCCCAAAAATAGAAGGTGGGGCAAGATTAAGTATTTTATCGGTGCTTGAATTATTATTAATAACAAGCCTTACCATTGCACCGTCAGGGCAGTTAATAAACGAAGCCGTATTATTATTAGAGTTAAAGCTCGAAAAAAAACTAACTGACTCTTTGCCTTTGCAATCATAAACCAAATTACTAGAAACAACGGACACCGTTGTCATTTCATTTTGAAGAAACTTCCAACCGCCCTCGGTCGCAGGGTTCGCACTTGTAATTGCACCGCCATCACGGCGAATAAGTACGCCGTTATAATTATACACCTTACCAGCCTCAACTGGGCCAGCGACCCAATCAGCAATACCACCACCAGAATTATTATCTAAGATTTTAGCAACTTTGGTTAAATCAGGCGTGGCACCAGCTATATGGGCAGTAATTACTTGATAAATAGCATTCCCAAAAACAAAATATTCACCAACCAAATATGGCCTTGCAGTCATGGATCGCAAGCCATATAATTCAAAATCATCTTCAATATTTAATTGTGAGGTGGGATATTCTACCAAAACATCCCTAACGTCACCAGGACTAATCTCCTCAGTATTATTATCAATTATTTTAGCTTGAACCAAGCTATTTAAATCTGATCTATTCATTAATAAGTTCTTAAATATCCAAAATCAAAACCATTTGAAAAAACTTTACGAGTGGGCAAATTTGGTGGTGGTATAGCTCCGTAAAACTTAGCCATCACCAAACTGTCCGCTGTAAACGCAAAATTATAGCCATTTTTATCCCCTGCACCTTGGCCCGTGTTGGCAGTGTAGTTCACCCGTGCAGGCGTGTAAGTGCCACCAAACACACATGCAGCGTTATTGGCATCTATAGCAATAACAATCAAATCTCTATTTAGGTAGCCATTAAGCCAATCGGACACCTCTGGCGAACGTACCGGCACATCGCATTTAACAACATATTGGTATTTCTCACCAATAGCATCACTTTTATTTACCTCTTCCAGTAAGCCTTTATTTTGAGCAAACCCCACATAGCCCCACTCTTGGCCAACCTTCAGTTCAATTTCAGTAGCTATATTACTACCATTAAACCAAGAAGCCTCAAAAGGATGCTTAAGCTGAGTTGCACGAGCCACCAAAAGCATTTGCAAACCACCTAAATTAGCCCCTATGTAATTACCTAAACTACCCATATTCAAAAATAATCAATATAAATAGCTTTAAATGTGTCGTTTAGACCTTGAAAAAATATTTTAAAATATTTCACTTTTTTGCAATATTTATTTGGTTAGTATAGTATAATATACTATATTTGTATAAGAAAATAATTCATCAACAATTTATAAATTATAAAATTGGAAACCACTTACTCATTTACAGCAGAAGAAAAGGCAAAGCTTGGATATCTAGAAAATATCGAGGATTGTAAATATCAAAGAGAGTATATCATATCAATTATAAACAAAAACGGTTGCGATGTTAAAAAAGTAATGAACCAAATAATTGCTATGATATCTGCATCTAACTATTCAGAACTGGATTTAACTACTCTGGACACTGTATTAATAGCCTGTGATGATGTAAAAAGAATGACAGGTACACCTGTTATTGACAACGGTGCTATAAACAAAGAAAATGCAATGAAAAATTTACCATCATCACTAAGATAATAAGTAGACAAATGAAAGCACACACAGAAGAAGTACAAGTAAATAAACATAATGCAATATTTATTAGGGGGGGCTGGTCAATGATATGCCCTGTTTGTGGTAAATCAGTTGCTTCTGGTAGTACAGGAGTACGGATGCCTTTGTTTAAAACATGTTTTGGTGATAAAAATCCATCTGTAATTTAAAATAAAGAAATGACCATCGGCGAATTCATCAAACAAAAAACAGGGCTATCAAATCATAAGATAGCCCAAAAACTCGAGCCAATATGTTGTAGAGGCAGCGTCTACAACATATTAAACGATAAACAAACACCAAGCGTTTATCTTTTTTTGCAGATATGCAAAAAACTTGAAATACAAAACATAACAGTAAGCACTTTTATTTTTGAAACTTATAATAAGCTATAAAAAAAGCTCCAGTTAAAAACTGGAGCTTTTTTGCTTTAAAAAACAATTAATCAATCTGAGTCTAACCCTAATTCCTTCTATACTCGTTTATCGCAATTTCAAAAACCATATCTTTATTGTCAATCACTATTGAGCCAGTAATGTCATCAATAGTACATTCACAGTCTTTTTTATAAGAGAAAAAACATTCAACGTCTGCAAGTTCTTTTAATGCCTTCGCAAAAGTATCAATAAATTTTTCATCTTCAAATAGTTCTTTGTTAGCAAAAAGTAACTCTTCTAATAATATCAAGGTATTTCTTAAGTCTTTTAAACGTTGTAGGTTCATTTTACAAAAATGTCAATTGTGTATAGTTGGCTATACCCATGTATTTACGATGTTGTTTTTTTACAGTCCCCAAGTTTTTATTTACTTGAGCTAAAATATAATTGTAGTTGTTTTCGTACTCATCAATTAACCGGTAAAGTTGTCTTCTTAAAACTTCTCGGTCAATATCTCCAGAGCCCTCTTCCCCAGCTTCAATGCAATCAAGATCAAACAAATCTATAATTTCATCAATAGACTCAACTTTTTCAATACCTTTACTTTGGTTGTCGACAACATTGTAAAATATTTTGTGCCAAAATAAGTGCCTTAAGCCATTTATAACTAAAATATCAAACTGTTTTGAAAGCAAAAATTTTGTGCTTTCATCAAATATAACTTCAATTTCATCCAATTTATAATGAGCAAAACACCTGGTATTCTTACCAGATGTAACCGCCAAAATATTATCCAACAAAATAGAGCATTTAGTTAGATAAATCGCTTCATCCTTTACCTTAGTATAATGCAAGGCAAATTTCTTTAAATATGATGGGATTAAAATTTTACGAACTATCATAACACAAATATAAGCAATTATATATATAACTGCTTATATTTTTTTACAGTGCTATTTTGTTCAAAGGAGATTCTATCTTTGAAATATGATTATGCGAAATATGAGTGTAAATGTGAGTAGTCTTAACGCTGCTATGACCTGCCAATTTCTGTATCAAGTTTATATCGGTGCCAGCTTCAACCATGTGTGTAAAGCAATTGTGCCTCATCAAATGCGTATAAACACGTTTATTAATGTCAGCTTTTTGAGCTAGTTGCTTAACCACCTGCAAAACAGACCTGCTACTATATTGTAATTCCGTTTGTCCATTCAAAACATATTCTCTTGATTTATACTCTCTGTAATATTTTTCGAGTAATGGTATTAAAGACTCAGAAAGCATAACCTGTCTATCTTTTTGGCCTTTAGCCTTTAAAATGTTTACAACCATTCTGCTGCGATCAATGCATGACCATTTTAAGTCTATCAGTTCGGATACTCGTAAGCCACAACTGTACAGTAATGCTAAAATCACTTTATGCTTTAAATTTTCGCAAACCGAAAACATTTTCTGTACTTCAGCTTGAGAAAGTACAATAGGCAATTTCTTTTCACTTCTAGGATATTCAATGTATTTAAATTTCAAAGGCTGTTTTATCGTATAAATATAAAACAGCTTAATAGCCGAAAGTCTATGCTTCCGGCTATTGATGGTTTTGGCTTCTAAGAGCCAATCTTTGATAGATTGTTCATTAATCTTTTTAGGCTCAGAAAATTGCTTATCAAAATGATTTAAGAAGCAACTTAATTGACTAACATAATTATCAATTGAGTTATTAGCGTAATTTTTAAGTAATAAATCTTTCCTATATTGCTCTATATACTTAGGAATATTCATGATGTAATTATTTGTTTTTTAGATATTTATAAAGATTTGATACATATAGCCGTTATCGGCAACCCTAAAAGAGCGGTGGTACATAAGACCAATATACAACGTTTTCAATTTCGTAATCTGAAATCTCATCATAGAAGTTTCTAAAATGACTTCCATCCTTGCATCCTTCATACATTACACCTACGTGTATTTTTTCATCCTCAGTTGCTAAAAGCAAAGTATCGCTTTTTAAACCATCCCAATTTCCAGATTTAAAAGCTATTGGGGTTTCATCATTTAATTTTTTCCAAACCATTTTATTAGTATATTTTAAGTTAATAATCCGTTGAAAGGGCATCCGATAACAGGTGTTTGGCAAAATGGCTTTCCAACGCTCAAAGCCAACACACAAAGCCACTTCGCCAAGCACCATACCGTTAGCAGCCATATTAAAACAGACACCGTAAACAAACAATGAGAGAAAGACTTTGGTACGAATTAGGACAAGTGAAACACAATCATTTTTATTGTGTGTTTTTGCTTGCAAGACAAAGACGACTCTTAAACTATTTTAATATGACAATACTTGCTTTTTCTTCAGCAGGTATTATGGGTTGGAGTTTTTGGAAAGAAACACCATTGTTTGCTTGTGTTATTGTTGCGACAATTTCATTACTTAAACTTTTAAGCCCACACATTGTACCTTCAGACAAACAAATTGACAAGTTGGACAATGTTGCAGATTTCTATTTTGACTACTTTAATAAACTTGAACAAATTTGGTTAGACCATTACAATTATAGAACAACTGACGAACAAACTCAAACCTTGTTTTATACACTTAAAGACACTGAAAGAGAAATTAGTAAAACAGTAAACGAAATTGTAAAATCAACAAATAAGAAAATTTACAAACGAGCCGACACAGAAACAAGAAATTATTTACAAAGAACTTTTAATTAATATAATATGTCAGACAAACCGAAACAAACAACACCGACACCACCACCAAAACCAAGTGTCCCAAACACAGGGCAAGGTGAAACCAAAAGTAACAATTTACCGACTTTCCAAAATCCGCCACCACCGCCACCACCGAAGAAAAAAGATTAAGGAGGCTTTAATGGAGGACAAGGAGGTGGATTTAAAAATTTTGGTAGACCAACTGCTTTTTTGCGACACCTTTGACAAGTATTTACGTCTTGACCTGACCAATTATGACCAGAGAACAGACAAAAAATACGGCTGCTAACAAGGGTTTTGCGTAAGCAGGGCAGATGGAATTTATTGAACATTTGTACTTCTATTTAACATTAGTAATAATTATGAGCTTTTGTGCCTTGAAGCCCTGCCATCGCAAAGCCCCAACTTGTTGGTGGCAAGTTTAAAAAAGCAACCAGTGTTACATAAGTAAGACTTAGATCTTAGTAAACTTTGATTAAAGAAATAAATGCAGACAAATATTATTGACCTAACACAGGTGGACATTTTTAAAATCATAATGGCTAGCTCATTGGGTGGTGGCGTATTAGGAGCAGCAATAACATCTTTTGTAAACTTCTTGCTTACGAGAAGAAATTTTAAATTTAAATCATACGAAGAAATAGTAAAAAAAAGATTCGTTGCGTATGAGAAAATGAGTAAGGTAAACATGAGATTAAACTTTTATATTAGAGAAAATGATGACACAATAATTCCAGAAATTTTCTCTAACGGCTTACGGTCATTTGAGGACTTCCAACTAATACTTTTAGACGCATTTACTGACTCATTTTGGCTTGACAAAAAAACTGGTGACTTGCTAACCGAATTAGGTGTGAACCTAAGTAATTGGACTGCTGAAGCCCAAGCGACCAAAGAGCCCGACTTGGCACTAATACAAATTGCATTAAGAGATAAAATCATAATTAAAAATTTAACAAAAAGAATTGCACAACAATTAAGAAACGAACTTTTAAACCTTCACGAAGTAGAGAAATTTGTTAATCGGAGGACAAAAGATACCACAAAATTCCCCATAATGTCATACAAACCAGACCAGGAATAAGAACCTCGTAAATAGGGATAACTGAATACAATAAATAGGTAGAGTAAACAATTAAAAACATGACTAAAAAGAAAAAAATAAATGACATGAAAGCCTCTTTTTCGACAATAAAATGACGACAAAACCAGCGACGTAAGAAGGAAAACCAGCCACCAACATGGTGTTTAATAAAGACTGGCAGACGTAAGTAATTGAACATTTGAATATCTATTTAACATTTGTAACTAATTGAACAGAACGGCTTCGATGCCCAGTCCTTCTTAAACACCCACTCGTTGTATGAAACTATAAGAATGGTACTCTGTATATTTTATAACCTCCGTGCTCAATAGGAAATTTTTTTACCTTTAATGAGTGATATGGAAATCCCTTTATTTGGCAGCATTTTAGAAAGTTAGAAAAACATTCAACTAACCCTTCGCAATTTGTTAGAATTATTACGTTTTGTCGTTTCATATTTCAGATATTAAATCAAGCTCTATCTCATTTTGAATATCATACCATACTTCATCAAGCTCATCCTCTAATAAATCTTGTGATTTTTGCTTATTTTCTTTTAACATAATATTATTAATTTAAAAACCTTTCAATTTGCATTTTCATAATTTCCAAGTCATCACCTTCCTCAAAAAAATTATAATCAACGTTTGCTTTTGTTAATGTTTCTACTTCTAATACGTTTGCTTGTATCTCCCTTTCCGTTAATCCAGAATTTATATATACAAGATAAATATCTGTTGCATATTCATTGTAAATTTCAAAATTTACAGCTCTTGCAGCATGGTCGGCAAATCGAACTACTTTGTTCCCCTTTTCAAAATAAAGGGTAGAGTTACCCATGGCGTTTGCTCCAAAAACTAAATTATAAATTTCTTTTACCGTCGTCATTGTCTTATTGTTTAGTGATGTAAATATACAACGTATATTTATATAAAACAATAAAAAATATAATTATTTTTAAAATATTTATAAAAAGGGGCTAAAAGATAGATTCATACAACAATGCATATACAAAACCGCCAATCCCACACAAGAAACCAGCCACACGATTGGTGGCTTCGTATATGCTCAGCGTTATCGGCAACCCTAAACAGCCGACAGCGACATTACTACATAACCGTTTTCAATTCCAAATTGACCGCCATGTAAAATGTAATCAATTCGTCTGTGAAGTATTCTTCCAGTGTAATGTTCATCACTCGTTCCATCTTCGTAATATCCCTCAGGCACAAATTCTTTTAAAAGTAATTCATCCCCTAATTGATAGTTGCGGTCATTTTTTCTAACCTCAAATTTTTTTGTTCCAGCAAATACCATTGAGAAGTATTGCGGATGTGTTTTTAATTCATGTATCATTTTTTATTGTTTAAATTGTTAATAATCATTCCGAAAGAAGGGCAGCCGATAACAGCACCTACACGCAAGTTTTGTGAAAAACAAAACCTGCAAGTGTAGCCGCAAAACGTTACCTCTTACCCTTAAAATGCTCAGGGTAATCTTGTTTATATTTAGCTTCTTGACGGTAAGCGTAGGCAGCGTATTCTGCCTTTTTCTTATCGTTTAAGCCGTTAAAGTCGCTAACTCCTTTAAGAGTTGCACCTCGCTTCCACATCGGGAATCCCGATTTTACTAGATTTAAATAAAGTTGCACCTGAGCATCTACAATTACATAATCTGTTGCCATTTTGGTGACTTCCAAGGCTGATCTTTCAAAATAATTTATAAGCCTAATGGCTCTATTTACATGGTCTTCAGTAGATTCTAATTCTTGAGGCCAGCCATATAATTGAAAATTATAATCTTTGTTATCATGAATTTCTAAAGCATAATCCATTATGGCCAAAATACCAGTAAACTTATAAATGTATTCTGATAATTTACCTTTGATACCAGATAAAGTATTCGCCAAAACAATATCATTCGTTTCATCTACCTCTTTATTACTTTGATCAAAATATTTTTGCAAAACTTTTTTTGCTTCATTATTCATATAAACTAGCCTAAATTCGTGATCTTCATAATCATCAACTGGCATTTTGTTATATAAAAATTTCACCAATTTTGAATGTAGGTCAGATAGCTCTTCTGGAAATTTGTAAAAAATATTTTGCTTAAGCATCCTATTTTTTCTGGGCACCACAAAAAGAAAACGGTAAATAAAACCTGTAGTTCCTCTATCATTCTTGAACATACGATGTACAACTGTTGGCTGTGTTGAACCTACCATCGTCATCATGGTAAAGGGAATATTTATAGTTTTATTTGACAACTGTTTTGAAAAAGCATCACCGTTAAAAATACTCATATAAATTTCACCCTCACCAGCATCTGCACTGCTTTTTTTTGCATCTATAGCATTGAAAAATTCAGAAATTTCATCAATGGCCCGAATAAAACCTTTTGGATTATTTTTCATTACCTTACCGACCATGGTTTGAATGTGAGCCGAACGCATATAAATTGTTTTAATTTTATAATTGTTTTTTTCCTCTGAAGTCATGTTTGCCGTTTGCGTCTCAAAATCTTTATAAAGCTCCTTATCTATTTGCTTTAAAGGTTTTTGAATAGTTTTTTCAACAATTGATTTACCTGAACTTGAAATACCTACGATGCAACCAAATAGTTGAAACATTACTGGATCTTCAAAATGTGTTTTAAAAGCATAATAACTGCCAATAGCAGTTGCATATGTTTTAAGGATCGAAAGTCCCACAAAAGCTGGGTCAAAGGCATAACCACTCTCACTTGATAGTTCTTTAATGTAGGGCATTAAACGCTTCGGGAAAACATCGCTTGGAAATTCTTCCTGAAACAAATCTTTGCCATCAATAGCATTTTGCAACTCCTCTTTAGTTTCGTGCTGGTGAGCTTTAAAGTCTTTGTAAAGTTGATTTAGGCTCATTCTTTAATAATTTCTAAAATTTTTAACAATTTTTTTGCTGGCAATTCGGCAATTTCGCCAAACCATTTTGTTAAATAATTTGGGTCGGGATTTTGCATATAGGCCATGCGAGTGATGTTTTTTGCTGCCTCTAATTTTGTAAAGTTTTTGTTGGCTACTTCAAAATTGCAATTCAAAAAAGCTTCTACTTTATCAGTATATTGCATTTTAGTAGCTATTTCTTTTAATTTCTCGTCAAACATATTCAAGTAAAATTCCAAATCGGACGTATCTATACGCTTGGCTTTTAGTTTTATTTGACTTAAAATATATTGGCATTTATCAAAGATAGTAATACCCTGTTCATTAAGATCAAGAAATTCAATAGAATCTCTTAATAATATTGAATCAAAATCAGATATTTTTTGATCCTGTTTTTTTAGAAATATATAAAAAGCATTTCCAAGTTTGAACTCGTACAAAAATTTTATTGCACTAACACACATAGCTGGAGTGCAGAAATCTAAATTAATACTTTGTTCAATGTATAATTTTGCAAAAGATTCTGGATTAAAAGTTTTTAAAGTATTGAAGTATCTTTTATGAATATCCGTAAAAAGCTTTTCATTCGCAAAATCATGGACCCATTTAACGCCAGGGTTAAAATACAAAAAAGACACTACCCTGTTTTGGGCAGTGTATACATCATCTAAATACGTTATCATTCTGAAACCTTTAAAGTCTCCTTACATTTTTTGCAACTCATCTTACAGATGCTATGTGGAGGCTGTTCCATGCCTTCGACTAAGAATTCAGCATTTGAATCGAAGGCATCAAGCAACTCATTGAATTCTAAACGTGTTTGCTCAACTTCTTTTAATTGAAAATTTAGTTGGTCCATTTTAGAACGCAACATTTGTTCGGTAACAATTAACTTTTGATTATCTGACATTTTTAAAATGAGTTTATTGCTTTAATTATTAAATAAAATTTTGGCGTTTATCTGCCTAGTAAACCTATACCTAGGTTGCTTACCTCTAAATCTGTCCAAAAAATCATAGACCCCTCAAAATTCCCGTTTTTTTTGATGTCAGATTTAAACCATTCAACAAAATCTTCAACAGTATCAAAGCCTTCAATTTGAAAAAGTATATCTGGTGAAACCAGTATCTGATCTATAATAATGCACAAACCAAAATCATGCCTTTCCAAGAGCATCATTTTAACTTTCAAAACATTTTTAACTACATTAGATTGAAAAATATAAAAACCTTTAGTTCTAACTCCTATCGAGTGTTGAATCATTAATTCTTTTTCTTTTAAGTTTGCATTATGGAAGGCATGTAACCACCTGTAACCACGCCTAATCGTAGTTATTTTATTGTAGTTCATTATTTTTTCTGGAAAATTTGTAGGCGTTTTTGTGCCTTTAAAATATAAAGAATATCCTGCTATCATGACTTTAAATTTAAGATTCTTGAGTAATATCTAATTTTGGTAAGGCAAAGTAAAACATTTTCTTTTCTATCAAAGTAGCAATGTTGCCTTGTGTGGGGAACGCCTCGGTTACATCTGGAGTCCAATACTTTTGATTCAATTCTTCAAAGTTGTAGATGCTTTGAACGGTGCTATGAAAAAGCTTTACTTTTTCATCAACATTTTTGCATTGCGAATAATCAACAATGTCCTCTGCATGCTTGTAAATGTTATACCACCAGCAGTACTCGGTGGCTTCTTTGTTGTTGAAGGCAATAGCCTCCTGTAATGTTTGAATGTTCATATAATTGATGTTAAACTCAATTCAAATATACACCGATATATATATATTAGCAAATATAGGCTGTAATTTTCGCCTCAAATCTGTTATTTAGAACGTTTATATTTTCAAAGTTTACGTCCATTTCGGTAAATATGAGCCTTCTATTTTGGAATATAAAAAAATCATTTTTCAGAATTTCCTCATATTGCTGTTTGGTTAGCATAGCCGTTATTTGCACTTTTCGTCCTTTGATCGTATCAAAAAAAGTTTTATAATATTCGTTATAAATGTCTTCTGCTGTATAAGTGAATGAAAAAAAACCAACATACCTCCTAAAATAATCACCTATATATTTAGTACCTAACCTTAGTAATGTAAAATGCTGCTGATCAGGTTCTGATGAGTTATTTTCAATGTGAGCAAATTGGCCTACTTTTGCCGTCTCTGGCAAAAAAACTTTTGCATCATTATTAACAACTCTGCCATTATTGGCATCTACTCTGAGATAAAAATTTGAATTGAAACTATAGGGCAAAAACGAACAAGGTATTTCTATTTTTTTTGTTTTATTTTTAGGATAATAATGTTCATCGTGCATGTAACCAACGAAATATTCATTAGTTTGAGTTGCCGAAATCGTATAATTATTAGGTTGGTTATTGCTTTGTAACGAAAATCTATACCCAGAAATGTACCTATATAATTTATATCTATTAAAAGTGAGATCGTAAGACCTCCCCACCATTTCGGGGATAAAATTAATAGGTTTATTGTTATTGTTGTCAATTAATTGAACTTGGACATTATTTTGGTCAACTTTTACATTTTGAAATATATCATCGGAGCTCTCGTCTTTAAATGATAGATAATAATCGGAGAAATTGTCATCGTCGAATTCTAAAGATGTAGTTATATTAGTTAAAGTTGGGATGTTTTGGTTCGAAGCTACATCGTTAAATTTTACAAATGTAATTTTTTGCGTCGCGTAGTCAATTTTTACTGATGAACATGTAATCTTACGAACTAGAGTAACTATTTTACTTAATTCGTAATTATTAGGAATGTGATGAGCGGTAATAATCTCAGGAGAATAAAAATCGGATATAGCTACAGCGTCATCTACGAAGCCAGAGTTAGCTTCAAAGAATCTATCAAGAGCTTTGGTATTAAATAAATAAGTATCAGTTACTTGATCGTTTAATATCTCTTTATCAAAAACAAAGCCTGTTTCTGATTCAATAAAATCAAAAGTTTTTTCAATGAGCCATTTTAATGAGAAAAAAGGCACAATGCAAAATTGTCGAGTACAGCCATCCCAATAGGAGTTGTACTGCATCATTGGTATTTTAGTTGGGTTTGAGGTGTCTGGAGCAGTTACTTTCCATCCTTTTACCATATTGATAGTTCCTAGCCATTTTTCATTACCAATAAAATTTTCCGCAGCTACAGGCGGAAACGCAAAAGGCATGTTTTTTTTATCAGTTATTGCCCATGCCCTTACCGATAATGCCAGTTGTTGAGCTTCATAAAAAGCTTTAAGATCTGTTGCTGTATCAATGTCGGTAGGCAACTCCATGCTTGTTATAGAAAATGGAATTTCATTATTGGTATGGGTATTTGAAAAAAGTGTATGTTCTATGTTAGCAGTGCCTCTCGCTACCACTAAGAGTTGTCTGCATGTGCTTTCGTAGTTGTTTAAAAAAACAAAATCTGCCTCGGTTATCCATCCCGTCTGTAACGATAGCCAATTATTGAAATTAGCACAAACGGTATCTAAATTTTGAGAACCGTACAAAGTGAATTCATGAAAAAGTATTTCGTTTGTCTCTAAATTGTAAGCCACAAAACGAAAATGCACATTACTGGCATTGTGGTTTACGCCTCTCCAGCGTCCATATACGGCGTATGCGGTGTAATCAATTACAGTAGACTGCGTGCCAACTGTTGGTTTATGGCTTAGTAAATTATAATTGTCTAAGCTAATATCTGCTATTTTTTTGGCAAGTGTTTGGTGTAGGCTCGATTTGCCAATTAACAAATAACAATCATATCCGGCTGCAAATTTATTAATACCTAATTTCCCTTTGTATTGAAAATTACCGTTTAGAAAAACGGCAACGTCCAACTCTTCAAACAAATCAGATTTCGCAACTGATTTATAATTTTTAAATAATAAATTATTATTGTTGGTGTCTGGTATAGAGAACGAAATTACACCATCTCCAGAGGTGTAATCGTCAAGATCAAAGTAATTGTTTTTGTGATTGAACGACAAAGTTGCTTTGTCGTCCAAATCAAAGTATTTATTAGTGCTGAGTTCTAAAATTGCAATCATCTGTAAGCATATTTCCAAGCTAATTTAGCGTAAAATATACCGTTGTTATTGTCAAATTTTTCAGAGGCGTTATTGTCAATTTCCACTGCCACAAACTTTTCATTTTCCCACAACCAAACATCTTGAGCATAAAAAATATCTGTAATGTTATCAAATTGTGGTTTGTTCATGTAACCCGTTGAGGTTTCGTAAATGGTTTCGTCGCTGGTATTATAAACAACTTGCTTCGTATTTTGCCTTTGTGAATAATCTTTTTCTTGAAAAGTGCCTTCAAGTCTGTTGGCTGACTGTGCTAATCGAATGGTCTCAGTTCCATTGGTGTGCAATACCTGAGCACCGCCTTTTTTGTTTCTAAAAACAAATACTCGGCGGTTGTCGGTTTCGTTTTGATACACAACTCTGTAAAACTGCACATCGCTACCTGAAGCATTACCAGGATTGGCCAGATAAGCATTAATCGTAGTTATATTATCCTCAGATACATCATCTAACTTATATAAATAATTAATGGTATATAAGTTGTCAGTGTTTTGTGTAGAGGAAATGTCAAGTTCCTCAGACCTAATGAATGTATCATTTGAATAAAAATCAAGCCTGATTAGAAATGAAGCATTGTTAATATTGAAAAACGACAACATCAAATAAGAGTTATTAATCACATATTGAAGTGGGGCGTTAGTTGGTTTCAAGTCAAACAAAGTACCAATTACATTTTGATAATTTCGAGTACCAGAAACGGGCAATCTGTCTTTTTCTACTATTGTATATTGGCCTAAAATGACATAAGATAATGGGAAACTTAATCTGCCATTTGGTAAATTTATTTGTAAATTTATTTCAACAAAAGAACGCAAAGCAAACGCCTGCGAAGTAGGGGAAGTACGTATTTGTGTACACAACGCCCTCACCATGTCGCTCACATTTAAGTAAGTGGTTTTGTCTGCAAAATAAATAGAGTTGTATTGGTACTCGTATTCGTTACTGGCATTGTCTTTTAGTGTCAATGTCCAAGTGGCATTGCTAAATGCTGCAACATCGGTATTTTTAACTTTATAAAAAAAAATATCGTCGGCAAGGCAAAAGCCAGCAGGTTGAGAAATGATTTCAAAGGCCATTTTATGCGTTCATTTTAGATTTAACTTTGTCTCTTAATATGTTTTGATTGTCAAACTCGCTCAAGCTTACCTCTGCTTTGAGGGTTGTTTTTTGCAACATAGTCAGTTGCAATTGTTGTTTTTGCAAGGCAATCATTTCACTCATTTGCTCCGCAGATGCAAAGCTCATATTGTTTTGTCCACCACCGCCACCTGGCACTATGCCTCCATCTGCAAAACTTACACCCCCAAACGCCTGAGACAGTTGTGAGGCTGCTTGGCGGCCAGCGGAACTATACGTAACCGCTTTAGGCAGTACGATTTCGCCTCCTTCTATTTCCCCAATTTCTTGGCCAGTACGGCGGTTGAACATGCCAACACCAGCAGCCCCGTAACTTGAGCCGTGGGCATCACCACCAACAATCATACCTCTTGCACCCATTTTGGCATTTGGATTTACAGAATTGATCCTATTTATTTGAATGGCGGTTCGTGCCGCTGCAACGGCAGCTTGACCAATTGCTAGACCTTGACCAACAGGGCCAAGAGTACTATAACTTGCAAAAATACGTTGAATCTCCATAGCTGAGTTTAATATTACGTCAGCCGACGCAATTAACTTATAAGCTTTTGTTGCCTTTGCAGATTCTCCTAGTACGTCGGTCATTAGGCCCATTAAGCCAGTAGTGAGCGACTTGGCAGACTTAAGCTCTGTATCGCGTATTTTGGCACGGTCGTCGGCGTGCTTTTTCTCACCAGCAGTTCTTTTGCGGTTTTCTTCTGCTTTAAGATTTGTAATTTCAATTTCCTTTTTCTTGACAATGTCGCTTTCAGCCCCGTAGGCCGTAGTTAACAATTGTAACTCAGCCGTTAAACTGTTCAGTTTAAGATTGTAAATTTCATTTTGAAATTCAGCTTCTGAATTGGCAATTGTAGAATATTCTAAATTTTTAGCAGCTTTTTTAATTTCAAAAGCCAACTCCTCAGCGGTTAACTCTTTTTTAATATTTTCATCTATACTTGCCAGCTTTAAGTCGGCAAGTTCTTTATCGAGATTTTGTTGTAAAAGTTTGTAAAGCTCAGATTCTGCAAGTCCTTTTTCCTGCAAATCTGTTAGTTGCTTATCATAAGAAGCTAATATTTTAAGCCTTTTTTGTTCGTTTTTATCAGCGATTAAATTGATTTCTGCATTCGTCATACGATCCTCAATATCCATCGCACGTTTTTTGGCATCTTCAAGTTCTTTGTTTTGTTTATCTAATTGTTCTTTTTGGTGTGCAGTTTCTGCTTCACGTTCTTTTTGAATCTTAAGTATAAACTGACTTTCACGATTGGCAATTTTTTCACGTAATAAAATAGATTCTCCTTTTAGTTTTTCAATAGCAATTAGAGCGTCAGTTTCACGCTGAGCCATCTCGTCTGTATCTTTGCCAGCTTTAGCATCAATTTCATTTTGTTTTTGTGCCAAACGTAAATTTTCGTTGGCAAATTTTACCCTTTGGTTGTAGTCTGCTTCCTCAAGCTTAGAGGCCTCTCTTAACAATTTCAAGCCTTGATCTAGGGTAATGTTTTTATTTTTAGTGGATAATAATAAAGCGTCTATGGTATTTTTTGTTTTTTCTTGAGTAACTGAATATGACCGCTCTGCATCTTCCAAAGCATCCATTTCAACAGCCAACTCAAAGGCGGCGGCGGCGGCTTCTTTTACTTTTTGTGCGAATTTATCGAGTTTCCCGAGTGGGTCGTCAATGCCGGTGCTGAACTTAAGCATAGAATTACTCATCTCCGTTAAGCCTTCTTTGAAATCACCAGACATTACTTTCCAAACGCCAGCGAAGTACTCTCCAATAGCATTGAATCTGTTAACTACCTGACCTTTAACGAAGTCTAACAAATCGTTTAAGGCTTGTTTTGGGTTTTCAAAAGCTTTTACAATCCATTCGCCAAGCGAGACAAAGCCTGAAAGTAAAGTATCTACAGCAGCACGCAAGCCACCAAGTATGCCTTCTAGCTTGGTCGCTCCCTCGTCTGTTTTAGTAAAATAGCTATATAATGAGAAGCCAACTAAGGCAGCCACCGCACCGACAACACCAAATACACCCATCTGCATGCCAGAAAGTCCATTGGTTGCACCCATTACCGATTCTTTTACCTCAGTAATTTTATTTTTCATGTTAGAAAACACACCAGAGCCGCCTTCTAATTTAGTAATGCGATCACCAAATTTTTGTGAAGCCCCATCAATATCTTTCATTTCACGGCCAACATTTTTTAGTTCGTCCCGAAGGGGTTGCAATTTGCCTCGCACGTCTCCAAGTCTGCCCATGGCCGCTCTGAACTCCTCAGATTCCGTATTAAGGTTTTTCATTTGGGCTACAAGTTGGCGTTCGGCCTGTTCCAGCTCCTTAATCGTATTAAGAGCTGGTTTGCCATCTATAATCACCTGTACGTTCGCCTTTTCGGTTTGCAGTTTTGCCATAAAATAATAATTAATGCAAAATACTAACTAAGTAGTTTATAATTAGTGTCTTGTATTTATCTAAGAAAATAGGTGTTTAGCTAAAAATTGGCATTTGAGGCAAAAAAACAAATAAAAAAGTAAAACGTAGGATTTTTGAAAAAAAAACGAAACGAAATGAACATAAATATTTGTAAATCAAATACTTAAAAATTAAAACTACCCTACGTTTTAACCGTAGGATAAAACGTAACTTGTTGAATTATAGGTATTTAGTAGCGTATGAATGCCGTAGGATTTCGTAGGATTGAGCATACGAAATCCTACGCAGTTCGTACGATGTTAAGTTGTTGAATATTAACTATTTATAAAATATCCTACGAAAAAAACGTAGGATATTTTAATTCTTTAACTTATTGGAAACTAATATGTTATGTTGATTCATTTTCATTTTTGAGCCAAAAAAACGCAAAAATCCTACGTTTTACTAAAACGACTTTTTAGACTCATTATAAATTGAGGGTATTTGTTTGTATTTTTTTTAGAAACTATTGGTTAAGACTTGCGATATATATATATTTGTGTATTGTTAAATATTAAATATTTTAAAATGAGAGAGGTAAATAAATTAATTTTAGAAAAACAAATTGAATTATTGCAACACCTTAAAGCTGGAGGTAAATTAATTGCAATAAAAAAAGGTTCAATTTTAGAAAGAAAAATTAGTGAAAGTGAATATCTTGATTTTGTTAATTACGAGTATAAGATATGCGTAAAAGAGTTGAATTATAATAACAGTGGTTTTCTATTAGCTTGCCATGTCAAACATATTGAAAAAAACTTAAGATTACTTGTTACTGGCCTAGATAAAGAATGTGTTTATTGTGGTATGCACAAATTTATGTATGAGTTTTTTCAAACTAACTTTACTTTTTTGGACGGGTCTTCAATAATGCCAAGATGATGTTTATTTCACAAAAACTTTTAGAAAAGCTCAAGTTTGAAAAACTTGAGGAAACAGACGGCGATATTTCTTTTTTGAAATATCGTAAAGAATTGGTTGAAGTAACGTTGCTTTGGCAGTTTAATAGATTTGATTTTACAGAAGCAAATAACCCAAACGTAAACGTAACCTACAATGGTGGCAAAACAAGGGTAAAAACGGAAGTAGAATTAACCATACTTTTAAATCTAATGTATTATAAACAAAAAACAGAAAAACAATGAACACTTTAACAATTAATAAAAAAGAAATAACCGAAGAAAATATTCAAGAAATTGGGTATAAGTTGGTAGCAATAACAGCAACAAACCAACACAATCAATTGACTTACAAACATGCAAACAAAATAGTTGTAAGGTTCAGAAATTGGATTGTTGGCGATTTTAAAAAGGAAATATGGGTAAGTCTTGAAAGAGACAACGCTGCACCGGTGCATCTGGACCATATCAAAGATTATAACACTTTATTACGTAACACTCAATTTTTTAAGTGATGGATGTTGAAAAAGAATTGTTTGATAATATGGTAGAAAATTATCTGCACATTTCTGTAATGTCAGATATACAGATTGGGCAAATTGAAGCCTATTTTTTTCACAAAAATAACCTGGTGAAATTTTACAAAGAAGCCAGAAGCGATAAGGAAGTGAAGAGGCTTAACAGAGCTGACGACATTATGAATAGGTTGCTTGCACTTTCTAAGATTCAATTCAATGAATCAAAACGTTGGGTAACCGAAACGGTAGGCAGTAACGAAGCATACGAAGCTGGCTTTGGGGTTTCAAAAGTCATAAGTTCAATGCTTAAAATGTCTGGGGATCAGATTGCATTGATGATGCTGGCGGTTACGATGATTCAAAAGGGTATGGTGCCAACTTATATAGATTTACACACCGCAGATTTACAACGGTTGAGCCAAAAAACAAACATACCTTTAGAATTTGTTCGCACCGTTTTTACACATTTGGTTGACGTTGCTATTGATCCTAAAGATGAGCTTAAAAATACGTAGAAATACGTATTTTTATTTTTTCAGTAATAGTACTGATTTTAATTGTTTAATTTAAACTAAATTTGTATATGAATATTTTACTTTGGGCTATCGGCGTAATAGTTGCGTGCATAGCCGTTATATGTTATGCGACTGTAAACGCTAAAATTGATAAAGACTTGAAATTTATTGACCATTCTAAAAGATTTATCAACAGGATGGTCTTTGCTCAGGTATGCAGTTTGGTGGCTGTGTGTTTTAGTTTTGAATACATGCGAATAAATGCTATACAATATGAGAGGATTGATTTGTTTATAAACATTGGTTTGTTTATTGTTTTTTTGATGGTTGCTTTAGGCTTTCTTTTTAGCCTTGTTTTTGACAACTATAAAAATTTTATTGAGGGTAAAGACCCTCAGTACATAGGCGAAACGTCAAACTTTGATAAGCTTGCAAAGTTATTATTTAAAAAAGCAACTATTTATAACTGGATCAAAATTATTGCTTTTTGTTTTTTTATTTTGTTTAACTATTTAGTAACATTTCATTTGTATGAATAAATTAATTTCTGTACTCATTGGCATAGTGCTGATGAGTGCCTGCTCGATTGAAAAAAAAGAAGTTGCACCAGAGTTGGTTGCTGTAGTTGATACGGCAGTGGCTTTGAAAAATGCTTACAACGAATTACAGGCTAAGTACAAATACACCGGCACTATGACTGGTTATAAGCTAAATGTAGTCTATACGCAGTCAATGAGTAACTTTTACATTGTAAATTCTTCAAAAGATTACATTGCAAACGGCACAATAGATTCGCTTGGCATTGAGGTGAAGGTTTCTAAAATTGACTCTATAAAGCTCTTAAATGAATTTAAATTACATGAGTACCCTAATGAATTAGATAGTACTATTGTTGCTTATAGCTACTCAATAGTGACTACCCAAGGCAGATACACGGTCTATTTAGAGCCAAAAACTTTAAAATTACTTAGTACGACAGTAACTTATCCGGGGGATCAATTTTACAAACCCTTGGATTTTTATTTAGAAAATTGTGTTTTTAGTAAGGATTTTTATAGGTAGTTTATGAAATTTAAAACCGCTGAGGATATTGATGATATTGATATAGTACAGGAGATAAATTCTTATGCTAATGTTATTAATGTTGACGATAGATCAAACATGTATCATTATGAAAACAAATTTAAAGATGCTGATTTATATATACAGTATAGTGATTACATCAATAAAACATCTTTAGATGAGATTTTTGAAAAGTTGAACTTTTTAGGATATAAAGCTTATCTTGAAAATGTAGATACTGGGAAAATTTTCAATAATTTTAAAAGTAAATAAAAAAAAGGCTACCAAATTGGTAGCCTTTTTTTATTTACTGTTTGCGGTTTCAATAGTTCTGGCGGTAAGGGTGGCTAGTACAGTGGCGTAGTCGGTAGCAAGGCTTTCGGCCAGTTGTGTTATTTGTCCAGTTTTAGTTTTTGAGTACCAGCGACTTCTATTTCTAGTTAGTTTTGGACGTTTATTGTCCAATTTTTCATTTTTGGTAAGCTTACGAACCTTTACACCTTTTAGTTTATTACCTAATATCTCTACATAACGGCCATATTGAAGAAAGCTAATATCTGCGGTTACGTTGCCAGAAGTCTTAAGTTCTGTTACCAAACTATCAAGCAAAGCCTGACTATCAATCAAATTGTTTTTTTGAATACGACTTTTGAAGGCGTTTTCGGTTCGCTTGAGCCAATTTTCAACGGTAATCTTTACAAATTCTTGAATTTGCTGTTCGGTTGGGCGGTTTAGTTCCATTCTGGCTCATTTATACAACAAACAAAATCTATCAAAAAAGACAAATTGACTTGCCATCCTATAAAGCTGGTGCCATAAGTAGTCTCAACTGGCTCAATTATCGGAGCTGTTGAGCCTTGCTTCAGGTCATTATTAAGCTGTAACGTTTTGAGCTTAGCTAATACTTGTTGTATTAAATTTAGCGTAACTAAGTCTTCAGCTTTAACTTCTTGTTGGTCTTTTGAATCAACTCTAGCCATTACACGCAAAGTAAATTGAAATTCCGAATTATCTCCAGAATATTGAGCTGGTATAATTATGGTATCGCCCATAATGAGCGGTTTCCCTTGCAAATCTTTAGATACTTCAACAAAATTGGCTTCTGATCCAAACCAAAATTGTCCTAATGCTTTAAGAGAACCAGGTGCGTTTACTAATTCTCCAACACTATTATACGGGGAGAATGATTCAATAGTACTTTTTATTTCTTCGTAGGTTTTCATTTTTGATTTTCTAAATTTTTGTTAAATAAAATGGTGGCCAGTTTAGTTTCGCAAGTTTGGGTGTAAGTGCCGTATATTCTACTATTCACAACATCATTTAACAACTTAAATGCGTGCATGAAGTCGATTGATTGAGTTTTACTGCTGGTTTCTTCATTTTCTGTTGGCTCAGATAATGGAAAAACGTAAGGGAATTTAGCAATAAAAGCTTTGAGTTGGTTTTGATAAACCAAAAAAATAAACATTTTTTGATTCAATATCATTTTGTTGATTTCGACAAAACGATTAATGTTTTCGTCGGTATAATTGTCTTTTAAATAAATTGCTGCAATAAATTTATTGAGATATTCCTCTTTGCGATCGATGGCATATTTTAAAGCAAAAAATTCAATATAGGCCCACTGAATAATAGTAACCTCGGTAAGGTTTGTGAACTTAAAATTCTTGATTTTATCGAATGTAAAAGTATTTGGTAGCTCTTTCATAAAACTGATTTGCTCTAGTAATTGTAAAATGGCATAGTCTGGAATAAGATTGAGCACCCAAAGTTTGATGCGTAGCAACTGAGCCAAAACCAACAAATTATTTTTCGAAAGTATAGCCGGCAGCAAACTCGAGGCTTGAACAAAAGAAAGCTCTGCCCAATAGTTGGGCAGAGTTCTTTTAATTTTAAAAGGTATTAAAACCTTAGTTATTTTTAGTTCTACACAAACCACCAGCTAGTTTTCGTTTTTAAAAAGTACTGCAAATTCATACGCCAATGTTGCAACATCTGCATATTTTTCTACTCTTAATTCTTCTAAATAATCATCAGGATTAGAATTACCTGTTTTGTGAGCTATTTCATGAGCAAAGAAATGTACCAGCTCTTTCATATCTAGTTCTTTCCCTACCCAATAATGAATAGTATTATTTTCATCAATCCAACCCCAATGCCCTTGGATTTCAATACCTTCTTTTTGTTGGTCATAAGACAAATCATGTAAATTATTATTTTCGTCTACAGCAACAACAATACCTTCTTTTAAATCATCAAAAGAAAAATTAGGATCATCAGCTTGATATAATGCTAATACTATATCATCAATTGATTTATATCTTTTTAATGTAAATTGCTTTTCCATATTTTTTGTTATACAAACCACCAGCTAAGAATTGAATAGAGTTGTAATGCGATGAATGAAAAACCTAATAATTTATGATTTAATCGTTTTTTGTTATAATAAATTTCAATTTTACAAAAAAAGAAAGTTAATATGCAAAACAAGAAACCATACATTGCATAAAAGTTAAAACCAGTCAACTTTACATACACAATTACAAATATTGTAATCAAAAGTATTTCAATAAGTATTGCAAAAAAGTTCCTTGTTTTCTTATCAACATATTTTTTAAAAGCATCAACAAAAGAACAAAGACATATTGAATTACCAACAAAAAGACTGGGCATCATAGCCAAAATTAAATATTTCATTTTTTTGCAATTACGAATCCAACAAATAAACCAAACACAAAAAAGACTAAGGGTATTAACCACCAAGGGCGGTTAAACGAATCGGATATTTCAGTAATATTTTTATTAGTAATTATAGCCAACGTATCTGTTTTGGCTTTTCGTTCCATATCTAAATATAATCGGCCAGATACACAGTAAGCGGTGGCGGTATAGTTGTCGATGCTATCGCTAACCATCAAGCTGTAATCATGACAATTATTAAACTTTTTTTTATTAAATTTTTTCTTGGTTGATTCTGGCAAAGTTGAGGTTTTAATTACTTCCTCACAAATGTTAATTGCTTCGTAAACCGTATCGACAGCCCAAATAGTAGAATCTTTAGTGATGATTTGAGGTTTTACAAGCTCCTTATACAGGGTGTCTGTTTTGGCAGATTTAGCAATACAGCCTTTTTGCTCAAGTTTCTTGGTGTAGTAGTTGCATCCGCAACCACTTACCAACAATGTTAAAAGTAAGAATATCAATGTTTTCATGAACAAATATAATACGATATATATATATTATTCGTGGCAAATGTTTATTTTTGTAGGGTAAAAAAATTTTTTAATTAAAAATGTTAAAAACATGAAATACAAAATTTTAAAAGATTCTTTTTTAGGAGTTGAACGTATCGGGGCTTTGCGTAGTAGCCCTTAGTAGGAACTTAAAATTAACCACGACACTTGATAGGGCTATTAC
>JACCDR011764938.1_pt1 | contig 32387 bp, 33 predicted proteins | sample 7446431 | NCBI WGS metagenome assembly JACCDR01 (sample SAMN15323443, study PRJNA562643) | freshwater metagenome | isolation source: river surface water | place: USA:Blue River Watershed | collected 2017-08-17
AAATTATAAATTTTTTTAAAATCAATATGTTCAATATTTCTTATAATGAAAAACAAAAAACAGCAATTAAGTTTTATCGGGATACCGAATTGCATTTAAATGACGCTGTAAAAAAAATTGCATACATTACTAAAGGTCAAGGAAAATGGATAATGGAATATATGGAATGGGAAGAAGGTGGAACTCACAGTAGGCCGGAATTACAAGCAAGATTAGTCCATGTTAAAGGTTTTAATTTTCTTGAAAATGAAACAGAAGACGCAAAATTTAGATTAAAAAATAAAGGTAAAGTTGATCCAAGATACAGCGATGAACAAGCATCTTTTTTAATTAATTCTACGGAAAATACCATCGTTGATAGAAAAACAATACAAGAATATGCTGAAGCTGGAATTGGTGTAGAAGGAATGTTTATTACTGAAAGTACTGTAAATAACGCTACGTATTATGGCAATTTTGATTTTAAAGTTCATACAATTTATGGAGGAACAATTAAAAATTCTGTTGGCAAACGAATAGGAAGATTTGTGCTTATTGCTGATGAAGAAGCTAAAAATATGATCGACACTCATGATACTTTATTAGATTCCGGTCTCACAATTATGAAAAATCTTGTAGCTAACACAATAAAGGCTACTAAAGATGGAGATTAACGTTGCTTTTTTAAAATCATTTCAAGCGCAAGGAAATTGTTTTCTAAGGCTAATTTACAAATTAAAGCTTTTTCAGGGTCACCATTACTATTTTTAATATATTCAGCAATAGCTTTTTCTTCCTCGAGAGTTAAAATTTTTGTCTGAGGGCGGTTTTTTAATGCTTGTTCACATAAAGACAAAATCAATTCTTTATCTTCAATGCTAGATTTATTGTTAGATATTTGCAATTTATCATTTATTTCTAAGATAGTTTTTATTGTTTTGTCGGCTATTTTTAAAACCGAAATTAACGTTGCAATATTTGTAATTGGCATATTAAAAAAAAATTAAAAAAGTAAAGTATAAGTTAAGCAGAAATATTAGTAATAACAGAAAACAAACGTGAGTATGTAAAGCATAACAGCGTTTAACACTATTATGTTTGTTACACCATTTAAGCCTACGCTGTTTTTGCAAATTTTTTAATTCCTCGCGCAAGGTTTTTAAATGTTGGTTAAGGTAGTTTACATCGGCCATATTATTTGTGACATTTAAACTTTTTTCTTCGTATTCCTTTATTTTAGCATTTAATTTTGTTATTTCTCTGTTTATTTGTTTTTTTGAAATCAACATAAAAAATTTAAATGTTGCATAGTAATAAACTAAATTGTAAATTTGTCAACAAAAAAATAACAATATTTTTGTATTTTTCTATTTACTTGGTGTTTTTTTTGAGATATAATTAATAAACTATTAATTATATTATGACAAATTTACAAAAAACAGTAGCAAAAATTATTCGTAACAAAATTTTATTTACAATTTTGTTTTTTAACATTATCGGCTACGCTAAAGCAAATGTTTATCTATACGATGAAAGAAATCCTTTAGATTTAACACCCGAACAAAAAAAGATTCTTAAAATTATTAAGCCACTTTACCCGAAAACAAAAAATTTAATACGAAATAAAGAAAATAGAACTTTAATTAATAGCCCATTTAGCTGTAGACATCTTGATAAAAAAAAATGGGCTATTGGCTATGGAGACAATTATTTTCTTAAAAATAGACCTGAAGTAAAATGTATTACTAATGATTTTGCAGAATGGCTTTTGCATTGGCATTTAGCAAATGAAGTGATTTTAAAAGTCCGAAAAACTGATTTTTTTAAAAAATGGGGTTCAAAACTTGGTTCTGATTATGAAGCTTCTATTTATTCTTTTGTGTATAACATTGGGTTTAACGCTTTTAACAAAAGTACTGCTTACAAACTACTTTTAAAAAATCCTTTTAAACACCAAATTGCTATTGAGAAAGAATGGCTCAAATGGGAGAATACTGCTAGAAGAAAAGAGGAAATAACGAAAATGCATCAAGACCCAGTTTATTTAAAACATTTTGCCTTTTATAAAAAACTGAAACATAAAACTTTAAATGATGCTTTAAAAGAAATTGGCGTATAACACGCCTTAGCGCAAGAATTTTGATTACAATTACAGATATTCTTGTATTACTATTTGTCCCGGATTGCCAGCCATGCTATTACTTCCTAGTGAAGCGCCACCAGCGCCAACGGTAATAACGGCATTATTATAATTTACCAAATTTGGGTAATACAAAATCATACTACCACCTGACCCAGCTGTACCACCGCTGTTGCCTCTTCCGGGATTCCCCGGTAGTATGTTTGATATTGGGGGGAAGGTTCCGCCTAAAGAAACGCTAACACCTACCGCACCCGTTGTGCTAAGTAGTACGTTTTCTTGGAATCTAGTGCCCGTGGTGTATGATATACCCCCTAAAGACAGTTGATTTGGGTTGCTCACTGAAGCCGGCCAAGCTCCTTTACCGCCACTAATAAAATACCATGCCCCTATTTGAACATTTGTTAAATTTTGCGTTTTAAACGAAGTGTCACCTCCTGCGTTTCCGGGTGTAGTAAAATTGCCAGATTGCGCACCGCCACCACCACTCCCAGTTAAATATACTAAAGTGTATTTTGCGTTAGAGTTAAAAGTGTAATTATAAGTTCCTGGCAAATTATACACGGTAGTTTGCGATAAACCAACAGTATTTTTTAAATTAACAGGCTGATTTGTGGCATTACCTAAAAACACGTTAAGCCCATTGCCCAAATCAGAGCATGCAAACTCCCCAAAAGGTAAAGTATTGGGTATGCTATTTGTAGTAGAGCGAAGAATTTTTACATTATTTGACATTTTTTAATTAAACTTTTTGTTTAAATAAAAAATATTTTATTTAAAGTCAATTAAAAAATCCCGCAATCTATAACTAAAGTTGGTAAACTGTTTGTTATATTATCTAAGGCTTGCTTTACAACAGCCGAACTTGGTGATTGTGTTGTTAATCCCACTTGCAACAATTGCGTTACTGACGCCACTTGCGCCCTAGTATCTGTAAAATATAAATTAATACCTTCGGCTAAGTCGGTTGTTGTTTGCGTGGCAATAAAAGACGAAAGAATGGCTGGGGAAGCATAAAAATTATTAGGATTTGTTCCTTGAGGTAATTGATCAGTGGTGACAGAAACATCACCACTTAAATTATTCCAAGTTGTAACGCCGTTAATGTTAACAGATTGTAATTTACCCCATTCGGTAATAGAGCCGTCAAAATACACTATATCGCCAATGTTCCAAACAACAATCCCGTTTAAATTTGTGCTTCCAGAAACGGAAACTAAATATGCGTCTGCGTTTGTGCCAACGCTACTCGTCAAAGTACCACCTAGACTTGTTGTATTAGTTAAAGCGTTCCACGACCCTTTAAAATTTAAAGCGCCAGTAATAACGCCGGGTATCTGTGAACTTGGAACTTTTCCAGTGTTGTCTAGCGACGCATAACCGCCCGGTTGACTTTTATTAGCGATTTTTTCGGTTAATGCCAGCCCATTGTCTATGTAAGTTTTTGAAGCTTTTTCTGTAGGAATTCTGAAGTCTGAATTATTAAATAATAAAATATCAGTCGAAATTACTATTTCGCTATCAAATAAATTACCATCATTAATATTTAATAATGCAATGTTACCATTCTGTGTTGGTATAATTTTGTCAGTTTTTGCTTCTAAAAAACTTGCAACGCTAGTGTTAAAATCTAAAATCTGACCGACTGAAATTTGTATAAGCGCTTGGGTTATGTTTGTTACCAATCCTTCACTGTTTATTGCTAGAGATAAACTAAAGCTGGGACTGCCAAAAAAGCCAAAGTCCGCAATTATGTCTTTGGTAACTTTGTTATCTAATTCCGTTTGAAATCCTGCAACGGCGTTATTAATTAAAGGTATTGCAACGGCTTCGACTCTTGGATCTGTAAAATATAAATTAATCGCTCCTTCTGCTACATCGTCAGTATTTAATACAACATTACCTATTTTTCCGTTTACTGAAAGCACAACTTGACTATTGGGTATGCGAACCCAAATTAAACCATTATATATTAAAACATCGCCTATATTGTATAAAGTAGAAACACCTGAAGGGGCAATTTGCGTTCCAGACACTGAGCAAATATAAAACTGTCCCCTGTCCCCTGTCCCAGCAGAAATGTTAGGGGTATTTGTTAAGGCATTCCAATTGTCAACAAATGTTAAATCACCCGTTATGTTAGAAGGTAAAAAATTTATAGGTATAAAACCTCTATCGTCTAATGGGCAATAACCGCCCGGTTGACTTTTATTAGCGATTTTTTCGGTTAATGCTAATTCCGAGTTAACATACTCTATAGTTGCAAGCCCTTCAATTTTATTGTTTAAAATCAAAGAAGAAGCTTGATTTTCTTGTATGGCAGAATAAACAATTTGAAAATCGTTATTTAATGCAGGTTTAATATTAGTATTTTGATTATTATAGTTAGTGTTAAAATTAGCTGTTGTACGTCTTTCAAAAACAATATAGTCACAGTTTGTTAAATTTTGCAATAAAGTTATTAAAACACCATTTTGTATGGCTTCCGCCGTGTAATTTGTACCTTGAATTAAAATTTGCTTTGGGGTGTTGTCAGTAAAATAAGCAGTAACCGTCATATCAATTGGGTTTTGTACTTGGTTGTTAAAAAGGTTTAACAAAATTGGTACATTAAATGTTATATTACCATTAATTAACTGTCCGCTAGAATAAAATATTTGTTGGTAAACATTAGTTGGAATAATAATATTTGACATATTTTAAGTAAATTTAACATGATACTCTTCAGAGCGAATTATTGTAGGGTACAAATTATCTGATTGTATTGTGCAAGTTATCAACGGTGCTTTTAAACTATTATCAGCAATAAAATCACCACTAACAGTTATAGGATTTAAATTTACATCTTCCCTTCGAATGTATACCGTAGTATCGTTTTGTTCAAACCATTCTTTCCGCCCTTCATCGTTAATATCAATTTGTTTATAACCTAATTTAATATTGTATAAATTCTCCCCGTTAATAACCCGATAATTTATTGTTCGGTTCAAAGTTTTAGAACTTCTTCCCCTGTTTAAATATTCATCGTAGTGAGTTTCTAAAAACATTCTAGAAGGCTGTATTATTGCTGTTAAAAATGATTGATCAATTTGTATAGGATAATAAACAGGTAAATTTATATTATTGTTAATAAAAATTTGTTCGGGTATACGGAAAATATAGTTTAATTCTGGTATTGTAGTATACAAATCAGCAGTAGTTTGAGCGTTTAAATCCAAAATACCTGTTACTTTTACAGGTTTGACTCCTAAAAGATGCTTAACAGTAAATATTATTACTAACTGCTCTTTGTATGTAGAAATATCATATACCTCCATCGGGGCAAATTGAGTCTCAATATATTCAGTACCATTCCAAAGATAATATTTGTTATCAGCAACATTGTTTATTTGGTTAGCAATACTTGCAAATTTGACTTTGTACCATATTTTAAATTCACCGTTTTCTGGTAATTCAGAAAAAAAATTATATTCGTTTTCTACGTAAAATTTGTCTTCTACCCACCCAAATTTATCATTGTTTCCAGTAACTAAGCGATAAACTTTTTGGCTTTCGGTCAAAACCATAGTCATTTCACCAGATCGATACTGTACCGAAACTAATTTAACTATTTTATCATTTAAAAAGAAATCTACAAATTGTGTCAAATCTTCAACTGGCGTTTGTAAAGTGGATTGCGAGGCTAAAAACAAAATTTTGTTTTGCTCATTGTTTACAAATACCACACCACCAATCCCATTAATTGTTGCACTGACGGGTTTAACTTTTGACGGCACTTTGTCAGAAATATCAATAACGCCCAACCTAAAACTAGAAGCGCCTTGATTTAAAAGTTTTATACCCACGTCTGTACCGTATATTACACCTCTATCTCTTAATTTCCATATCCATTTTATTTGTGTTACACCCTGAATTGTTAATTCTAGGGGGCTTGTTTCAGTTAAGTTGTCTTGCCCATTAGTAAAATTGGTTAAATTACCTACTTCAGATGCTTTGGCAATATTATCATAAGCAATGTTAAGTCTGTTGTCAGTGTTTGCGTACATACTAAACCCTTTATTAGAAATTGCACCTTGGTTAGAAGTTACTAAAATTTGAACATTTGCGTTAGGGAAGCAGATGCTATCTAGCCATCTTAAAAGGCTACCAGTAGAAACACCTCTGACGTAATATTGACTTTCTATGGGCGCACTGCTGTTTGGTATATAATCAATAATATTTTTACCTTCGGTAAAATTTCCAATAATAAATAATTCCGTACTGCTTGCGTTTGTTGGGATATTATAAATATTACTTGCCACCCCATTAAAAGTATTAGTTGCAATTTGTGGCGGTAGTGTGCTTGGGTAAATTTTTATTAAACCTAAAGAATTAAATTTGTAACCTTGTACTCTTGATAATATTTGACCACTAAATTTTATTACTTGTCCCAAAGGTGCTGGTAAAGTTGCAGTAAAAGAAACAATGTCTCCTATACTCAACCCAGGTACTACTTCAATATATAAATTTGTTAAACTTGTATCTACGGAATTTGTAATAAAAGTAGTTCTGTTAGCGGTAGTAATACCTGCAACCCCCACACTACTAGCATTTACATGAGCAAAAGTATAAGGAAAAAGGGCGTTCAACCCGTTTCCACCAGTCCAAGCATTATTAACGGGGAAAGATAATGTATTTTTATAAAAAAAATACACATTGGCTGTAACACTTTTGAGGTTTATAGAATCAAGACCCGTTATGTTACTTTTTACAAGAATATTCCCACCAGAGGCAGTATTTTGAAAATTGTTTGTTATGTTGTAAACATCAATTCCCCTTGAAGAGGAAATAAATAACCTATCTTTACTATTTGTCACGACATCTTGAATAGTTGTAATGTCGTATATAAAATTTGAGTCTAAAGGTGTAACAAAATATTTATTTGTATCTGGCAAACAAATAATAATTTTATCTGTAAAAATTAAAATTGTGCATTCTGTTTTCGATAATTTTACAGGAAATTGTACAAAATCATCTTCTCTGTTTATTAAAGAATATAATTTGTAGCCTTTTCTTTGCTCAATTCCTTGGTAACCTACAGGTGTTCCATTGATACAAGTTTTTAATGACTGTTCTTTCAAAACTTGTAATTCTCCTTTTAGCATGCTTTGAGCAAAACTTTCGGCTGTTTGCCCGTATCTAAAGTTATTTTTAAAAATTTGCATATTTGTTAATGATCATTTGTTGAACAATTACCATAATCAATTCCAGTTGAAAAAGGGTAAAATGTATTGTTTGCTGTTCTTGCGTTATTTAATTCCATACTTAATTTTAATCTAAATTGAGGATCTTTTTTGACTTCAGAATATTTGTTAAACCAACTTAGTTCTTCTACTAGTTTAGCGCTAATATAAGAGTGAAACCACATCGGTATTGTAACTTTTGTGTCATTGTCTTTTACATATCTAATATAATTTATAAAATTAGGTGAATTAATATTATTTAAAAAACTGGTATCATAAATTATGTTCCATTTGTTATTTTGTTTGTCGTAACCCTTTATAAGACCAATGAAATCTGAAGGTAATATTTTTGTCTTGCACCCCGTTACCGGATCTAATGTTTCTGCCAATTTCCAGTTGTGGACTCTTGTAAAGCCATAAAAAGCTTCACGAAAAGCTTGATTTTTTATTTTTGTATAAGAATATTCCACGTCTCTGCGAAATTGGATTTTTTGCAAATAACTGCTATCTAATCCTAGCCAACCCAAAACAAAATGTTTTACCGTTAAACTAATTTCATCAAATGTTTCGTATGTTATGCTTTGTAATTGCATAATTAGAAATATATAATTTTATAATCAAAAGAAATGTTACCGTTATTATACATTGTAGACAACAAAGCCAGCGTACCTTCTTGCGGTATAACCACAAAAGTTTCTGATGAGCCCCTATAGATTGGCAAATCAAGAAATGTTTTTTCAGTAGAATTATATAACCAAAAAGTTAAATTAAAATTTAAAATACCTTGTAAATTAAATATTTTTATTGCACAAGCAGAATTGATCTCGCAAATTTTTTTAGCCGAATTGTGAGGCAATTCTCTTAAGTCTAGCGAAAAAAATTGCTCAGTTTTCATTTCCTGTTTTTTTTGCGCCATAGAAAATTATGCAATAATTTTACTAGGGGCAAACCTATTAGCTGGCGCTATAGTGTCAGCTACTTCTTCCGCTGTTCTTGTTTGCACATTGCTAATATTGTTAATTAAATCATTTTGATATAAAGCAAGAGCATTTGCTATTAAAGTAGTCATTTGACTTGTGTAATCTATACCAACTACCGTTGCATTTGCACTTAAAGGAATCACGCCAGCATAATTAAACCTTGCAGGGACTTTTAATGCTGTTCTTGCTCCGTATATTATTTCTTTGCTTAGCAAGAAATTACCATTTGTTGGAACAGTTTCCGTAACAAAATAAGAACCATATTGAGTTTTAGCCCCCATACGGAAATCTTTCATAATATGGATTGGCTGGTTCATTCCAAGGTTTTGCTCTAATGGCGTGATAAGTTCTTGATAACCTGCATACGACGGTGCAAGCATTGTATTTAATTGAAAGCCAGGTACTACTTGGTTGTAACCAAAAATGTCTAAGTTGGCAGGTAACAAAACAATATCTGTAAATTCGCCAACAGATATTGTGTTGTAACCTTGATTTGCAGATCCAGCAGGATATGTTTGATATTTTTTAAATTCTTCAGGACTTGAAAAACGTGTTTGCCAGCTTATCCCAGCAGGATTAGGCGATTTTACCAGTTCTGCGTAAAATGCATTAAATACAGGGCGGTTTACAAAATGTTTAATTCGCCAACCCCTTTTTGTTAATCTGTTAGTAACGAAAATTTGCTCAATTTGCGAAATAGTATCAATATTTAAAGCATTAGGAAATTGGTTTAAAATAGCAGTATCAAACCCAAAATACTGAGTTGAAACTGTAGGAGTAGCAGTGTTATTTTGTGATGTTACAACGTATCCAGTTCCCCCCTGCGCTTGCCCTATTAGGTCTCGCAATATATCTGCGTCCATGTAAAGATTGATTAACCCTTCTTGCGAAACAATCCCTTGATAATACATTTCTTGTAAAAATTGCATTGCACCTTCTGGTACCGAACTTACATTATTTATTATCATGTATGATTGATAATTTTCTAAAAATAATGGGAAAGCTTTTGAAAAAGCTCTTGTCGGAATGCATTGAATTTCAGCGTCCAGTCCATTTGCAAATGTAAGTTGTGGCGTAGTACTTGTAATTTGTCCTGTTCGAATTTGAGCAGTTGTAATATTTTGTACATGCACATTATAAGTTTGTCCAGTATCTACTAAAGTTGGTAAGGTGTATTGTGACCTGTATCCCTTTGTAGCTTCTTGGACATGAGGAACAACCCATCTATCATGTTTTAATTCGGGTTTAATGTCATATACATTCGCAACGGTTATCTTGTAAAGAGATTCTAGTTCTTGCCTGTTTAGCCCTGCGTTTTGTGCTAAGGTATTTATATCAAAAAGTGCCATAATTTAATTATTGTATAAGAAGTTTAGTTAATGCAAATTTTTCTTTACGTTCCATTTCGGACAAAGAATTTTTTTGTGATAATTCTATAAAACGATCGTTAGCTTCTTTTTTAGAAATACCAGATTTTATAATGCCGTGTGCATGCAATTTATTTTGTTCAGCTTGAGTTTTTTCCGAATACATTTTTAAAGCTTTTTTAATAATAACCGGATTATTTAATAATGTGCTGTCTTCTTTTATCATTTCTGCAAATTCTAAATCTTTTTCTAATATTTCTTTAATTGCTTTTTCACCCGTTTTTTCGTCCATGTCAAAGGTTTTAAAAACGCCCATTCTTTTTTCTTGAGCTTCAAAATTTATTTTAGCTTCTTTTGCTTTTTCAAAGATGTTTTCAAGATAATCATCCTTTTCAGAGATAGAAATTAATTCTCCCTTGTTGTACTCTGGCAATAAGGCAGAAACTATATTTTCGCCGTATTTTGCAGATAATTTGGGCTTAATGCTTTCAAAAGCCTCTCGGGGCGTAAATGCTTTTGCATGTGCAAAAATGTCACTTTTAGTATCTTCGTTATTGTTTGGATGCTCTTGCATAATATCAAAAAGTTAAAACTATTATAGTATAATTTAATAATATAAAAATTTGTCAAGTGTTTTTTTGTTGAAAAAATTCATTATCATATATTGGTTTATTTTCAAGGGTACATTTTATATTATAGGCAATTCTATTTATAACGGGAACAGAAACCGAATTTCCAACTTGCTTGTAAAGTGCCGAATCAGGTAAACTATTTGGCAAAGTATAATAATCAGGAAATTCTTGAAAATTAGCACACTCCCTAGGTGTTAACTTTCTAATACCTTTACAGTCAAGTATGATAGGAACATTGTGTCCGCCCATTCCCATATTTGCAGTAAGTGTAGGGCAGACATTATTTTTATTTTCTCTAACATATTTTCTTCTTCACTGGTAAAGCGTATTGGTTTTTACAACATCATTTACAATTCTTTCAAATAGAGGTTTGCCGTTATAATAGTATTTTTCTTCTGGATTTTTAACTAAGCAATCAGTAATTCTTTTTTCCAATGATTGCTTAACGGGACTATCATCATTTTAAATTATAATAAATTGTATCATAATTTTTACAATTTTTTTATTTATTTTTAATTTTATTTTAAAAAATATCTTAACAATGAAAGAAATGTCATTTAAGTAATAAATGAACTTTTTATAAAAATATGTCTTTAAAAGAAAAATTACTAACATTGTTAGTTAAAAATGCAAATATAAAACAAGAATTATTAGAGCCATTAATTAATGATGTATTTAATGAAGATAGCAATCAAATTCCTGAACCTTTCGAAATAGGCAAGACTTATTATGTTGAAAGTTATACAAAATATTGGCATTTTCGCGTATTAGGATTTACCAAGGAAGGATTGTTAAAAGTAGAAAATTTAAGTTGGATTGCGCACACTGGCCGATATTCAGTAGGGCTTAAAAATTATGAATTTGATGAAATAGAATCTGTAGATGGTATTTTTTATTTACCGTTTCAAGGATTCACGCTTATTAAAGAAACTCCTTTAATAACTTTAAAAACTAAATAAAATATATGAAACATTTATTATTAAAACCATCTACTCAATTTATTGGATTTATATCGAGTTGGAATAGGAGTTGGAATTGGAGTGGAACTAGGAGTTTGAGTTGGAGTTTGAATGGAGCTAGGAGTTGGACTAAGAGTTTGAGTTTGAGTAAGAGTTGGAGTTTGAATGGAGCTAGGAGTGAGAGTAGGACTAAGAGTTGGAGTGCATACTAAATAAAATATATGAAACATTTATTATTATGCGTAGCCTTAGCAGAATTTACACGATAGCCAACTGCAATTATAACATCTAAATTATAATGCTCCAAGTCTCTATTTACCTCACGATTACCTTCCACTTGAACTGTCAAGATTTTCTTGACAGTTGAAATTTGGCTTAACTCTAAGTATAAAGCTTCCCTTCTTCGTGAATATATGCCTCTTTGTATTTGCAATGCGGGCACTCTGCATTTTCAGGATTGCCCCATCTTTTTTCTGCAAGCCAATCACGGCAAGTTTTTTCTTCTGCAAACTTCCTTTGGAATTCAAGTAAATTCATATTTCTATTTATTAATCTAATATGTCTTTTCTTTCTTTGGCGTTTCTTCTTGCGGTTTTTGTATTTTCTGCTTAACATCATAAGATGTGCCGTGTGGGCTGACTTTTAATATCATTTCAGTTAGGGTATCTTCAAAATTGTTCTCTTCTTTGAATTCAAGGTTATCTTTTTTAATGGCATCTATCATTTTCTTTAAGGTTTTGTCTGTTTTCTTTTTTGGTTTCTTAATTGCTTCCATATTTTTAAGATATCAGTTCCTTATACTTAAGCCTTTTATTGCTGACATCTTTTAGCATTTCTTTTTGGTTTAAAATTTGGATTATCTATTAATTAAATAACATTTCTCGGCGGTTTCCAAAAATATTTTTTTGCTGTCTTAGAAGGCGTTCTTGTTTAGTTTTTCCCTTCCCTCCAAGTGCTTGTGATAATTCTAAAGTAATTAAATTTAACATTCCACTAATGTAAAAAAGGTTATTTCCCGGTATATTGCTTTTTATAGATTTTATTAATTTGTCAGGATTAGGGTTTTGTGCCATCAAATTGTTTATTCCTTCTATTAAATCAGCTCCTTTGCCGACGCTTGGCCCTAATAAACCTAATAATTCTTTGTATAAATTAGCCTTGGTTTGATAGCCTGTAGTTTTAGAAATATCTAAAGCGTCCGAAAGGCTAGCGTTTACTATGTCCCCAAAAATACCAAGAACACCCGAACGTACTAAACTACGGACTATCATTTCTTTATCTAATTCTTTAGGCTCTTTTAAATTTCTAATTTCATTCATTTGTTCCACTACGTAGCCACCTAAAATAGAAGCTCCTGCAAAAGCAAAAAATGCGCCCATTTTTTCGTTGTATTTTGCGGATGTTTGTTCGTATAAACTAGTTATAACATTGTCCCAAAACAATAAAGGAAAAGACTTACCTTGCATAATAAATCTTGTTGTTTCGCCAGCAAAAGTACCAGCTTTTGTTCCTCTAGTTAAAATATTAGCTCTTTCGTCTTTGTAACCCCGCTGAGCAAAGCTTTCTGAGGTAAACATAGTTCTAATTTTGTTTTCAAGCTCGTATCTCGTTAAATCAAATAACTCTTGACTTTGCTTTAAACCGGCGTCTTGTTTTAACTTTTTTAAAACTAATGGTTGAATCTGTGAATTAGTTAAATTTTGTACCTCGTTTGCACTAAAAAGAAATTCATTGTAAATTTCATTTTTTTTTATTTTTAATTGTTTTAACACATCGTATTCAAGTTTATTAATCCCGCTTGCTTTTAAAAATGCTTTTCTTTTTGGGTTTAATTTTTCCCACGCTCCTATATTAAGATCTTGGTGTAATTCTTTAGCGTATGTCACAAAATCTAATGCATCATCAAGGTTTTGTTTTACTTCAAGATTAGAAACTTTACTGAATACCTTGTTAATCCCGTCTACCATTTTTGAAATTCCTTGACCTGCACCTAAAGTTTGCACGTCTTCAAAGTAACGTGAAATAGCCGAAATCATTGCTTGCGCACCTAATCCTTGCTCTGATAAATATTTCTGCTCTTCTATAGTTAAGCCACCTTTTCTTTTTGGATCTATACCTTTTATTATGTATTCACCTGTGTCGCCTACGCCTTTAATAATATTAAAAGGCAACTTTATTGCCAATTCACCCAAACCTCCATTTCTTTGCCAAGCTTTAAACGACATAAGCATACGATCCGAAATTGGGGTAGTATAAGCTACGCTACCATAAATTGTTGTACTAACAAGACTTCGTATATTCCGTCCCGTTATTGCAATACTTTCATTTCCTACTTCATTGTACCCTCTTACTTCGTCAAAAATTGTTAATATTTTGCTTAATTGAATTGTGTCAGCTCCTTCTTCACTACTATATTTATTATAAATTTTCCTTATAGTGCTTTCAGGATTGCTACCGAATTCACCTCTGACTATCATGTCAATTGCTAATCTGTTTGTTTCTGACAAACTATTCTGCAATTGATTACCTCCATAACCAAATTGTTTGTTATATCTAATTTCAGCATCAGGGTTTTTGAAAGGAAAAGTTTTATTGAGTTTAAAATCATCTAAACTTTTTTTCATTGAAATAAAAACATCTAATCCAGTTAAAGGACTATTATTTTGTAAATTATGGTAAATTGTAAGCATTATACTTTTGTCAGCTACAAACGGTGCTTTTTGTATATCTACCTCTTTATTCAGCGTGTCAAACCAAATGTCAAAGCCGTATTGGTTTAATTTTGTCTTGCTATGAGTCTGCTTTCCAGCGTAACCGATATTGCGTTCAATTTCAATACCGTACAGTTTTGCTATTTGTTGCGTTCTTTTATCTATATTGTTCAGAGCTTGAGCGTATTCTAAAGCAACTTTATTGCCAGTTTCAGGAATTTCTGCACCATTGAGTCTAGCCCGCTCTCTTGTAATATCATCGTTTAACTGCATTCCAGCAGGCTTTGTAGTGTTTATACTGCCACCTTCTCGAAAATGTTTAACTTTTTTTAACTCTAAATCAAATTCGCCTATAAATTTTTTCCGGTTAGCTTCAATCTTTTTTGATAAATTTTGTCTAGCCCCGAAGTGCCATTTTTGATTAGTTAAAATTGTATCAAGTAAAATTTGCGTTCCTTTCAATTCCCTTCTTCGATTTTTGTATTCCTGTAAAGTTTCATCAATATACCGCGTTTTTGATTGGTAAGCTTGGTTATTTGCGACAATATCTGCTTTTTGTTTATCAATTATTTTTTTTAATTCATTATTCAAAAATGCATTTTCTGTAACATTTTCAAGATAACCAGCTTCTTTCAATTTTTTAAAGGTTTCCAGTTTTTCTGTTAACAATTTTCTTATTTCACTTCCTTCAGTTGTATGCTTTAAAAGGCATGTTATTGTATCAGACATAATTAACTAACTATTATTTTTACATTTTACAAAATCTAGGACAATTTCCTGCCATGTCTTCTCTTTGTCAAGTATTTCTTTAAATTCTTCTTGATAAATTTTTGCAAGATTTGCAGGGTTTACTTCGTTAACATCTGATATGGTGGGTAAAACATCTAATGTGTTATCTAGCTTAATGTTCAAAAGCTCTTCTTTTGTTTTCCCTTCTGCATTATTAGTTGCTTTATAATAATTTTGAATTAATTTTTTTATTTCTTTATTAGAAAGTGGCTCCTGCAAAGTTTCTGGGTCTGCAAAAAAAGTTTTTATAAATTTAGTTGTTACTGGGTTTATTTCATTTTCGTCTATTATTCTTTTCAAAAATGCAGGATTTTTTTTAGTAAGTTCTATAATCTCAAAAGCGTCCGAAAGATTTTTTGAAATATCGTATTCTGGCTTTTTCTTTTTAATATCCACTGTTTCAGTTGCAATTTGTCGTAAAACAATTGCAAGATCACTAGTGCCATTAACAATATTTTCATTGTTAAAAGCTATGTAAGAAAGTGCGTCCAATCTTTCTTGAAGTGGCATATCTTTCAAAGCTTTTAAAGATTCGGGTGTGTTGCTTAAATTACGTATAATATCGGAATTTTTTTGTAAAATTTGCAAACTTCTTTCACCTCTTACAAACGTGCCTTTTTTTTCTCTAATTTTTAAAGTCTCAGTTTCGGTAAATTTGTTATTAATTCTTTTCACTAGTACAGGGTACTTTTTGCCTTCTATGCTATGCTGTGGGAAATATTTTTTTAATCTATTTAAATATTCAACGCCTAAACCATTTCTATAAGCTATTTCTAAAGCTTGTAACCTATTGTCACCGATCACCACTCCGTTACTTCCGTCTATTAACGGCGCTCCGTCGTCAAAGTTTTTACCTAATAACAACCTGTCTGGATCAATATTTTTTGCCATTTTTAAAACTTTTTCAGAAGGGTCATCAATACTTTTTTTCCCCCTAAAAACAGAATAACCCCCACTACGTTCAGCAAGTTTTGAAATATCCCTGATATCCATAACAACATAATCAGTATTAACAATCTGCTCTATATCAGGAATTTTAAAGTCAGTCGGAAGATCTTGCTTTTCTGCGCCTACCAATCCTTGGTAACTTTTAATTAAACTTTCACTATCCATTAAATTTTTAACGCGTTCAACATCATTAGACAGCGTGGCTTCAAACATTGCTTTAGCATTATTTAAATCAGTAATTTTGTCGGATTTTTGCATATCACTCAAAATTTCTGTTTTAAAAACCTCGGCTTCTTTTTGTAAATCCTCTAAATTAGTTTGCAACTCGTTCAAGACGGCGTCGGGCGCTTGGTTCTTGGTTCTTGCGCGCTCTAAAACATTACCTACAGCTTTAAACGTTGTCCCGAGTGTCCCGCCAAGTAAAAAAGCTCCTAAACGTTCCTCGTTTCGCTCTGCAAAAGTTTTACCCTTTTCACCCTCATCTATTAATCTGTCAGAATTAAAAAATTCTACTAATTCATCAAACATCAAGTTTTCAGTACCAGCATATAAAAATGCTTTTGTCAATGTTTTAGCCGTCAACCCATATAATCCTGTAGCGACGTTGGGTATTAAGTCAGTGCCTAAAGAAGCCCCCATGGTTGCAACAAAACGCCCTGCTTTTTGCCACGTACTAGCGTATCTCTCTATTTCTTCAGCTTGCTTACGCTCTTTCCAGCGCTGAACCCGCTTTAATATCATTTCTCTGTTTAAATTAAGATCTGGATCAAATTTTGCATTATCTCGAAATTCTTGCGGTATGGCTGGATCTTGTTCGTAATCTTCCCTACTCATGGGGTGCGCTGGATCTCCTTTTATAGCAGGATTTAAAAAATTGTTTTCTTCCCAATCATAAAATAAGGTAGGCGTTAATGAGCTATCTTTTGCACGCCTTAAAACTCCTTGCAAACTTTCGGAAAATGTTAACGTGTTGCCAAAATACTCTTGCCTGTCCTCTCTTTGAGTATACTCTTTTAAAGTTTCAAAACCACTGTCTATGCTAGTTTCTTCATATTTAGAACCAATCAAAGGGCTGATTTGCTGACTGTTACTTAATTCATAAGGATTTCGTTCCTCTTGCTTTAAAGACTGTAATTGTGCTGAAAAATTTGTAGGGTTTTGCGATACATTCAAAGTGATTTTTTCTTTTTTTTGTGCCATATTATACCCCTTTTCTTAACTTACGTTCAAATTCTCTTTGCTCTTTCGTATTTTTCTGGTTAGCTTCAAGCGATAGACCAACATTTTTAATAGCTTCTTTTGCTTTTTCCGACACGCTAGTAACTATTTCGCCACCTTTTTCAATATTTTTTAAAGTTTGTTGTGTTTTATTTTGCAATTCTTTAATTTTAAATTCTTCGTTTATAAAGGGGCGCTCTTTTTTTATACGTTTTATTTCTGCTTCTGTTTCACTTTTTAATTTTCTTTTTTCTTGAGCTTCAATATTTTTTTCTTGAGTTCGTGTTGCTAATTTTTCAGTGTTAAGCGAAAATTGGTCTAAACTCAATACCGGTAATGGTTTTTTAGGCAAATCAGACATTTTAATTTTCCCTATCAGAGGTTTCCCTAACTTGTTATTTACTCCCAATTGCATATAAACATTTTCGCCATCAATTGATGTTACACTGTTGCCTCGCATATCAAATTTTTCTCCTTGAGTTAATTCTATTTGCTTGATGTTTAAATATTGATCTGGATTTCTTTGTAATTCTTTAAGACCATATTTAATTTGGTCTTCGTTATATTTCGAACTATCAAAAATTATGTTTTGTCTAGAATTTTCATCTACTATATAAACATTGCTTCCCTGCATCTCCTGAACTAAATCTTCAATACTTCTCCCAGTGCGTGCAGATAACTGATAAAACGCTCTTGCTTCCTTTAACGCTTGCACACGGTCAATCATTCTTAAAGATTTGCCTCGCGGGGTGCTAAAATAATCTTCTGTAGCGCCAGCCAATTCTTTTTCCTCTTTTATTAATCCAAGCCCACCTTGTTTATGCTTTTCTGTAGATATTCCAATTAATTCGTTAGATATCGGAAGATTTCTGATATGCGCTTCTACTGCTAAAGCATCTACACCGTCTAAATGCAAGCGACTTTCTTTTAAAGTTCCGAGTGCGCCATCAAAAGTTACATTTTGCTCTAATAAAAATCTATTCATTTTTTCCGTTCCCGTCAAAGGTGCGCCATCAGATCCTATCATTTCTTTCCCGATCATCGCATAACTTAATTTAAATAATTTTGCATTTGTTTCGGTTAACGAACTTACATGCCCATAGCCGTTGTATTCTTGTGTTCTTTGAACATCTTGAGGTTTATCAGTGCCAATTAGCTGAGCAGTGAAATCCGCCGTCCTGTCCTCTCTTAAATCTAATTTGCTAACAAGTTTTTGTTTGAGTAAATTTTGCATTTTTAAATCTCCGGCTACTACAGCTTTCTTATACTCTACATTTTCTTGTAGGTTTTGTAAAGCTTGCTCTGGCGTTGTCACATAATCTAAGGTAATATCGCTTACTACTTGCGAGACTTCTTGCTCTTGGACTAAACTTTTAATTTTATTTTCCTCAATTAATAATTCTTCTATTCTTTTTCCTCTGTCGGTTAAATTAGGCTGATAGTTTTCATTTTGAAGTTTATTAATTTCAGCTCTTACTTGTTGCAAGCCAAGCTCAGGGTTGCCTTGATAAGCAATATTTAAAAAATTTGTTTTGTTTAAGTCAAAAACTGCTTTGTCTGCAACACTTCCCGCTTTTTGCTTTAATGCAGTTTTTTCAGTTTCTGTTAAAGTACTATCATTGTCAATGTCTTGCACTACTAAATTTAAATTTCTATACACTGAATTAGGGTTGGATAAAGTAGATAAATTATTTATTACGTTATTTCTGTTCTGCGTTTTTTCTGCGTTTTCAAGAGCAATTCTGTTTTTTGCAAAATCGTTTTCAAGAGCATTAAAAAATATATTGTCTTCTTCTTCATACCGAGCTAGATTTATCTCACTTTTTCCTAAAAGAAAATTATTGTTTTTTTTCAAATTTTCTCGTCTAATTTGCCTTGCTTGCTTATATTCATTTGTTAAAACTTTTTTCTCGTTAGCTTTCTCAATGGCTGGTTTTGTGTTGTCTAAATCTATCTTTTCCATTTGATCTAAAAACGCATTTTTTTCAACAGCTTCGTTAAATTCATAATTTTTTAATATCGCGCCTTCCTGAATTTCAAAAATGTCGGTAGTGTTTTTTGCAATATTAAAAGGTAAATTTAATAATTCTTGCAAACGTTTTTGCTTAGCTGATTCTTCTGCAGAGACGGCTTGCTGTTGCATATTTAAAGCATTAATACCAACTTGGACTGTTTCTTTTTCAGAAGTAAGGGGTTGGTATGGCTTATATTCTGCTTGCATTTTAGAAGTATTATTATATATGTTTATTATAAATAATATTTTAAGAAGTCAAGTATGGTTTTAGGTGTTGGTGGGATTGTTGGTGGCGCTGTAGGATTGGGCGGTGCTGTTTATAGTGCCCGCATAGCTCGGAAAAATGCAAATAAACAAGAAGCTCTTGCTAGACAAAAGGCTGGCTTGTACAGTAAATTAACCGAAAGCAATTTACGTGAAGCTTCCGAAAATTATAGACAAACGGCTAGCCAGAATCTTTTTAGCCAAGCTATGAGTGGCATTGAATTGAATTCCGAAACTTTTCGAAGACTAAACCAGCAAGTTTATAATGATTATTTGCAAGATGTTGAAAGAATTAATTTGCAAGGAAATCTATACCAACTTGGCGTAGAAAGTGAAATAGTAGGCATCAACGCTCAAAGACCATCTACAGTCCAAAGTGCTTTAACTTTTTTAAACGCGTCCGTTGCGGGTGCAAGCAGTGGCGTTCAATTTGCAAACATGTTTCAAAAAAACAACATAAAGCCAGCTGGAACTACTAGTAAACCTAATTAAAGCGCTTTTAAAGTATATGGTAAAACTCCTTGCTGGAATACAAATAATATAAAAGAGCAAATTAAGCCTTTTGAAACGTTTAATCCAAAAATCAATTAAAATCACAGTTAATAAGGGAAGAAATTTTAAAAACAAAAGAGGGGAAGCTTTTGCATGAAAGATTTTGAATATCTACTTAAGTATTTGTTTTAAATTTAACACGCATATCCGCAAACCTTAAAAGAATGGTTATGCTAAATCCGGATTAGATATATTAAATAACAAAAAAGGCTATAGAAGATTTCCCTTCCATAGCCAAAACAGCTTACTAATTCATTTTGTTCCTGTGCGCAGAACAGTCAAAAATATAACACATTTTCTTTTTGTCAATACTTTTTTATTTGAATCTAATTTATTATTTTGAGTCTAAATCAACCTTGAAACTTTCAATTCCTTTATTCGATTTTTTAGTTTCTGTAATGGATTTGTTTTTAGGTCTTTGCTCTAATGCATGTTCAATTTTTACAACTTTATAACTAGTGTTTTTGAAGTCTTCCTTAAAGCTTTTATAATCATTAAAGATAAAATTACATAGAATGCCTAACAATACTATAAAGCCACTAACAATCCAGCCTATAAATTTAAAAACATCCAGCCTATAAATTTAAAAACCCAATAGTCCTTTGGTATATAATTTTTAAGTTCTTCAATTATTCTACTTTTTACTTGATTTTCAATACCTTCTAATCTTATTTTTAGTGTCGCATTATCTAATATTTTGCTTTCAGACTCTAGGATTTTCTTATCAACGTGATCTTTTGATGGAAATTGCTTTAACTCCAATATTTTATTTATATTATTCTCTATTGACTCTGCCGTGGGTATTGAGGATTTTAATTGTGATATTGCGTCAGGAGTAAAATCTGCAGGAATAATGTTTTGTCTTGCAACTTGTGGTGAAGAAGGTATATGGTCATTCTGTCCAGGAATGTGAGCAATAATTGTAATGGTTGGATTTTTATTATTTCCATTATTACTATTTTGCATTTTTAACCACATTATTTGCAGGAACTAAAGCTTCTATTTTTTTACGTATTATAGTAATAAAATCTTTCTTGAAAATAGCATCTAAAGGATTGTTTGTATTATCTATTTTATTTGAGAAATTAGCATCCAAATAGATGCCCTTATCGCTACCAATAATGACATCTGAAATTCTTAGATTTAATTCGGTATAATCATCAATGGTAAAAATTAAAGTTGAAGACACCCTGGATACAGTATTTTTTAAATTCTCAGGCAATAATATTTCATTAAGCTTAATATCCTTGTCTGGAATGAATATTTCATATTTGAACCATATTTTACCCAATTGCTCTTGAATTTCAGTTTTTTCAATAATTTTTAATACAATGCTCTTAATTTTTTCAGGTGAAGAAATATCTGACACCATATTTTCCTGTTTTCTAAAAATTAATATAGGAGGAAACATTTCAAATATTATGCTAACGTCTCCTTCCTTGGAAATAAATTCCCTATGCATTATATCTGAATTAGGTAATTTTGCAAATTCAGTATCGGTTATTATTTTTAAATTTTTAGGCGTACAAAATTCCTGAAAAGGATTACTTTCTTGAGTTAGTGTCATCGGTTTTGTTTGTGGCATACCCTCAAAAACATTATCAACCAATGTTATAGATTGGGAAATATATCTATAATTATTCATGTTTATTGCATTAAAAATACTATCAAAGCTCATAAAACAAATATTATTCATTGTCAAATTCAATTTAATGTTTCTACTTCACGCCTTCCAATGCATTAAATGTCTGAAAAAAAATTGTAAAATCTTTTTTAGGAGCAAAAGTTAATGCTAAAGCATCAGCGTAATCAGGAGAATGACCTAGCTTTTTTTTTATTTCCTCTTTTGTTAATAAAAATTCCTCGCCGTTTTTGGTGGTAATTTTTGTTGCTAACAACTCCTTTTTTAAAACTTCTGACGCATCAAGCTTAACGTCCCCTTTTTGTAACCACCGCCTTAATTCAAAATACATAAATTCTTTAATGCCCAGCTTCCTTTCTTCAAAGACGTTTGCTTTAACTGGTACTTTTTCACTAAAAAAAAACCCATTTACGGGAATATAAATGCCATACTTACTAAATAGTATTTTCATTTTATGTACAAAATCTATCCCCATTTGCCCAGAACTGTCAACATTAATTTTTTCTATTTGTAAACTAGGATTGTTGCGCAAAATATTTATTAATTGGATTGTTTTAGTTTCGTAATGATCGTATGCTGTTGAATTGTGTGCTAACTCTATAAATTCAGCATAATTTGCACTTCGGAAGCAAGCAATTGTTTTATCACCCCCACCACCTACATCTAAGCCTATAGTAATTGGGTTTGCGCGCGTTGCTGTAGTATTTGAAAAAGCATTTTGAATTAAAATGGGGTCACAAAAACAATTATCTGCAGTTAACTCAAACCCGCATTCTATTGTCGAGGGGTGTTCTTGAGAAAATTTTTGATATGGATTAAAGTGTTTTTCAAAAACGTATTTATCAATTTGCCATTCAAACCATTTAATTTTACCATATGGTAAATTTAATAAATCAAATTTTTTTAAATAAGACAAACTTTCTGGCTTTGGTTTGAAATCTTTTTCTGGCTCAATATAATATTCATCAAAATCAGTCCAACTTAAAAATAACACTCTATCTAACTCATTTTTTGCTTTTAAACTTAGATATACACTTTCAAGATAACTACCTGAAGTTGGAGTTCCAGAAATAATATGTGTTCTACTCTGCCCCATTGCAAGTCCAGTCGTGTCTTCCCCTTGAAATCTGTGTCCCGCTTCATCATCGCCTAAAAACCCATAAGTTTTTCCCCTAGTGGGACTTGTCCTGTAACCTTTTCCATTTTCAGTAGTTTTAAAAAATATATTATTTTTTTTAAACTTAATATAAGAACCCGTTTTGATAAATCTTTCTTCTTCTTTTAAAACTACATCTAAATTAGAATACGCGACATCATAATATTTTTCAAACAAAATTTGTGCATTACTTGTATCGTTTGTCAGATAATATTGATCTTGCCCCCACACATGTTTATGATAAATCCCAAATTCGCTTAACCCCGTAGAAATCCCGTCTTGTCTACATTTAATAATTACAACAAAAATGTCGCCGTATTTATTGTAAACATAGCACAGTTTTTCAAAAAATTTTACTTGGTGCTGGTTTAGACCCCATAAATCAACTTTTCCGGCTTTATTTTTTTTTTTTAAAAATTTGTTTGAAAAATCTTTAAACCCATATGGATAATAAGCTGGTGCAAGTAACCGTTCCAATTCTTTTGCTACAGGGTTAATTACGCTTTCTTTCTCTTCAAAATCAAAATCAAAATCAAAATCAAAATCCATAGTTTACTTGTTCAGGTTTAAATTTACTTGTGTTGCCACTAAAGGATTAACTTGAGCATTTTTTATTTTTGACTCAAAAAGATCTTTATTTAACATATTACGCCCTATTAATTCTTTAATAAAAGGCATTGCAACCCAAGCTTCTTTATTAATTTCCGCGTGCGCTATGTGTTTTCCGTCTTCTGTTAATTTGACAGTATGAAATAAACATTTAATAACACCCAAATTAATTAAAGAATTAAATAAAATTGGGTTTTTGCTAATATAAATTTCATCTTGAATTTTTTTCTCACCCGCTTTTCGGATTAAATCTTTAAATTTATTTGCCAGTCTTGAGCCTTGCACTTCTGCGCTTTTGCGTCCGCAAATTTTATTTTCGGTTATTTTTAAAGCTATTAAATACGAATCAGCATACCCCACACCTTCGGCAACTTTAGTAATAAAAATTTTATGTTTCTCTTTTAGGTTTTCCATTTAAACTAAAGGATAATTTATTTTTAAATGTTAAGTCTTTGTTTAAAAAAGTCAAGAAACAAAAAAATAAGCTAAGTTATGCTAACCTAAGATAAGTTACCAAATCTTTTCCCTATTATCCCTTATTTGCTTTAATTGTCATTTAAGTATTCTAAAATTTGCTTTGCTACCGCCTGAATTGCAGGAACTGCAACGGAGTTCCCAAGTTGTTTCATGGCTTGAGTTTCTGAAACCGTAAAGGCAAAATCACTAGGAAAGCCTTGCATTAAAAGCCCTTCTTTAGGGGTTAGCTTTTTAACTTTGCCTTCAACCGTGTAGCAATCCCAGTTTCTTCTATCTCCAACACCAGAACCTCTTCCTCCCACTCGTAAAGTATATCCTATTTTTTTGTCACACTTGCCGCCTAAGATATCGGACATTGTCATTTTCAATTCTTCCGGCTCGGGGAAGGTAAAGTTGTTTTTCACGTCATCTTTAAATCCCACCATAAAAAGCCTCGGTCTATTCTGCGGAACTCCAAAATCCGATGCACGAACGATTTTATGATAAAAACTATAACCTAATTGCTTCGTTATAACTTCCTGTATTTTGCTAAATGTTTTTCCGTCATCATGCTTAAGCAGGTGTTGAACATTTTCAAGGAAGATAGCCTTCGGCTTTTTTGCTTCAATAATTCTGGCTATATCAAAGAACAGCGTTCCTCTCATATCATCAAACCCTTTTTTAAATCCGGCCTGTGAAAATGGCTGGCAAGGAAAACCTGCACATAAAATGCCATGTTCAGGGACATCAAAGCTTTCAACTTGGGTAATATCGCTTGCAAAGATATCCTCTTCTATTCTATGGTTAAACTTGTAAGTCTCTCTTGCCGCTCTATCTATTTCACAAGCAAAAACGCATTTACCTCCAATGTTGTTCATTGCAACGTGAAACCCTCCTATCCCTGCAAATAAATCAATGAATGTAAATTTGGGTTTACTTCCTACATGTAAAGTGCTTTCAAATTTTGCATTTTTAGGTTTTGGTAAATCTTTAAAAAGACCGTTTGTTTTGTGAGCTACGCTATTCATACCCATTCTTTTAAATAACTAGAATTATAATCTTTAAGCCTACCCATCATAAGCCATGCGGTTTTCTGGGTGACTTTAAGCTCCTTGCTTAGTTTGATGCTTGAAATGTTTCCTTGCTTTAAAAGCTCTATGGCTCTGAACCATTTTTCAAGAGGAAGCCTTGAACCTTCAAAAGGAGTGCCTACTTTAAAAGAAAAGATCTTCTCACAATCCTTACATTTAAATCTTTCTCCGTCTCTGAATTCGCAAATATTTTTCCTTGCACAAAAGGGGCATTCTATTCCGTTCTTCCATCTTATAGATATAAACTTTGCTATATCCTGCTTTGCATGGCTATAGTTTCTGGCTATATCGCTTAATCTTGTGTTTTTACTTATCATAAAAGGTAATTTATTTTCCCTACTTATTTCTATAAATCTAGGTTAAAGAAGTATATAATAAAAAGCAAGTGGAAGTTTGAATTTCTGGCGTTTATATACTTAATACATATTGACATTTAAAAAATAATATTTTCTTGATTGAATATTCTCTATTTACCTCACGATTACCTTCCACTTGAACTGTCAAGATTTTCTTGACAGTTGAAATTTGGCTTAACTCTGCTTCATTATAAATATTTTGAATGTGTGAACTAATATTTTGCTTTGTCGTATCAAATATTTCAGCAACTTGTTTTGCAGTAGCCCACATAGTTTCAAAATCTAAAGATTTTAAATCAACTCTTGTTCGGATTTTTAGGTATTTATATACATATTCCCCCTAAGCATTAAATCAGCCCTTCTTCAATAGAGATTTTTTATTGAAGAAGCTTTCTAAATTTTTTGTATCTGCCTTTATTTCCTCCATTGCTTTTTTATCTTTTAATATTGGAATTTCTTTTTTTTGTTTGGATTTAGGGGATTTTGATTTGGTTTTCATATTAAGTATTTGTTTAACACTTCTTGTTTTTGTTCTTTTGATTTTGAAAGAAAGCTTTTTGCCTCTTCAATTTCCTTTTCAAGTGGCTCTATTTGTTTAATTATATTTTCTTGCTCAACAAGAGACGGCAGTGGGATTTTAATATCTAAAAATTGAGATGTGTTAATTTCAGCATAAGTCATTCTATTGTAGTTATCTTTTAATTTCTCGCCTTCAATTTTTAAAGTATAATATATGTATTCATAATGTGCAATTTTCGGATTACAAATTACATTTTTAAAACCTTGATTAGTTGCTATTTCAATTTTTGCAATTGAAACCTCACCTATAGTGGCACGGCTTGAAAACAAAATTGTGTTTATAGGAAGCAATACAGCACCGCTATTTTCTAGCCCTAATTTTGAAATTTTTCTTTTAGTATTTTGTAGATATTTTTGTTTTACATCAACAATTGTAGCCCAGTTTAGTTCAGGCTTCCAATATTCTGCAAGTTTAGTTGATGGTGTCCCTCCGCTTTTAATTTCTCCGATATCTCCGATTTTTATTAATTCACCTTTACCAAATAGAGATTTAATCTTTTCTTCGTTTTCTTGTAGAGTTGCTTTTGCCGTTTCCTCTTGCGCTTCAAGTCGCAAAATTTCTACAACTATCTTTTCCTGCACTTCAATAGGAGGTAGTGGGATTTGTATTTTCCCCATATCTTCATTCATTAATTTGGGATTACCAACATAACTTACATGCCTTTTTGCAACTTTATTAAGAAAGTGTGTTGCATACTTCAGATTAATTGAGTTTTGAATTGCTTTTAATGTGCCGCATACATTTGTGCAATTAAATTTTCCATTTCTATAAAATACAGTGCCTGCATTTGCTCCATCTGTTGTCCAAGTTACATATTCGCCATCAAAATCATAAGTGCTTAAATATCCAAAAATTCCATCATTTGTGGTTTGAGATGAATAAACCGGATAAGTGCCAAAATTTGCTTTAATTTCTTTTTGATTGATTACTCTTCCTCTACCAATATCACAAATATTAGCAACTTTTACCAATTTCCATTTTGTTTCAATTTTAAAGTTGTTTCTTTTATTTAAGTTTATTGATTTATCAAATCTTTTTAAATCAAATGTCATAAGACTAGAAAGCCTTAAATAATGGATATGCTCTTTTAGAGGGTGGGCTTCTGAGGTTTGAATTTCTGCAATCTCGTTTTCTAAGGTTTTATCTTCATTAAAATTTCTTAAAATATAACTGTTTAACTTTGCGCTATCATAAAGCTCTTCAAAATCTTCGTTATAAAGCTTTGATTTTAATTTCCCTTCTTCGTCTTCTTGGATGTGTATCCCCTCACTTCCTCTTCTATTTGAAAATGAATACCCATAAAATTCCTTTTCAATATCGCCATCACAACTATCCGCAAGTATTATTTTTTGAGAATAAGTTAAACAGAAGTAAATCAATTTTTCTTTTTCAAGATTCAAAACTTCCCCTTTTGAAAGATTTTTATATTCTTTATAAAGCTCGCTCTGCAAAGCTTTTTCTGTAGGTTTTGCTTTTAAAATGGAGGTATAATCTTCCAAATCCATTTCATAAACATTTCGTGAATAAGTAGAAAAGGCATTTTTAATGTTATTGCAAGCTACATCTTTGAAATGATTTAAAAAATCCTCTACTGTTTTTTTAACTTCTGCGTGGAAAGTCCAGTTTTGTTTTTCTAAAAATAGGATTATTGTTTTTGTTCCCGTTGCCATAAATGCAGAAGAGCCTAAAGAAACAATAGCTTTGAAAGTAAAGTTATTTAATAGGATTTCTCTTGTTTTTTCATATATCCCACCATTTGTTAAAATAGATATAGGAAGAATAATTCCGCAAACTCCCCCCTCTTTAATCAATTGCTTTGTTCTTTCAATAAAAAGAGCTTCAATTTCTGAAGATTTATCTGTTAAAGAGTTATAGAGTTCAAAGCAATCCTTGCCATTTTGTAGTGTATTTTTAAAACCACTTACAGAATAAGGGGGGTTTGCAACTAGTATATCAAATACCGCATTTTCTTTACCATCTTCTTTTTTATGCAAAATACCTTTATATTTTGAACTTGTAAAAGAGGCAAGACCATCTGCTGAAATAACATTTGCATCCCCGTCTCCATTTAAGAAAGAACTAATTTTTGAAATCTTAACAAGCCTATAATCTTTTTCTATTGCGTATACATATTCTTTTGCCCATTTTAAATTCTCCTTATGGCTTTTAAATGTATTTATCGCCTTCCTTCCTTTTTTGATTTGTTTTTCTTCTATTTTATTTACATACACATCAATTTCGTCCATCATTTCTGTAATGAAGTGACCAGAGCCCGAAGCATAATCAATCACATATGGCAAAATATATTCATCATTTTCAAGCTTATGGCTTACAATCTTCTCTATAGGAAGCGACTTGCAAATAAACTTTGTTATTGGAATTGGAGTAAAAAACTGCCCAGATTCTTGCTTAAAACCCGTGTTTAATAAAAGTTCAAAAAAATCCCCTAAATGTTGATGTTTTTTTGAATATTTTATTTTAAATTTTTGTAGCAACTTTACAACCTCTTTAACGACTTCCGCATTGTCTTCAAATGTTTCCTTGTTAAAGACATCTTTAAAAGCAAATTCTTGTGAGCTTCTATAGTATCTTAAATTTCTAAATTCCGCTTTTAATTTTTCATTGTCTTGCAAACTCAATAACTCTTCAAATTCTTTTTCGTTTATATCAGGTAAAATTATATCAATATAATTTGCAAGACCTGTTTTATATAGAGTATTCAATCTATCAAATAAATTTTCAGCAGTATCACTAGGTTTTACTTGAAAGTCTAAATCTTCGTTAGGTTTATCAAATTTACTATCTTCATCTTGAATTTTACATATAAATAAATTAAAAATTTTATTAAAAGCATTCGGTTTATCCGAAACGATATGCCTTCTTAAAATCTCTGCAAATTGATTAAATATCGTCTTTCCATCTTCAACCCCTAAATCATCTAAATCACTATACGAAAGACCTATATTTTTAAAATCATAGACATTTATTTCATTTTCAAAAATACCTTTTTTGTTAAAAGTATTATCCCAAGAAGAAAAAATTTCCTCATCATTATTTCCCACAAGATTTTTTGTGTCAATAATTTCACTTGTATAAATTATTTTTTCATCTTGAAGTTTGGAGGAGTAAAGACACAATGCTTTAGGGTTTCTATCTTGCCTAAAATAACCAAGAAGCTGTCCGCCATCTTTAAACATTTTGTTTTTCTCTTTGTTAAACTCCGTTCCCCAAGTTTTACATTCAATCATAAATAGAGAATTACCTTTATTATCTTTTACAATAATATCTAAAAATCCTTTTCCTTTATGCCCTAAATTCCAACTTTTTTCAAGCTCAATATCGTTTGAATTATAGCCTTTTTGAAGAAGCCTACAAACGCATTCTAATACAACTAAATTTTCATCGTTGTTTAAATTTGTAGTTGTGTGTCTATGAATTTTAATATCTAAAGGATAAATAATTTTATTGCTTTCAAAATCTATAGAAATTAAATTTCCATTAAAATTACCAGTATAAAAATCAATTTTACCACTCTCAATCTTAAACCCAAGTGATAGTAACAATTGCAGAGTATATTTTATATTCATAGCTTAAGCAATTAATTCTTTATATTTCAATCTTCCTTTTATATTTTCAAAGAAAGAGGTAAACCTCGTGTTGTTTGTACGCCCTCTTGAGTTATACTTAAAATTGAATTCGTTTAAATATTTTTGCAAGTGTTTTTTACTTACCCAATGATGAATTCCATATATACTTCTTTTCAGTAAGCTAAAAGTTCCTTCCACTCCGTTTGTAGTTATTCTAACTGCTTTTCTTGAGTTTTGCTTTCTTTCGTACCTTACATATTCCTCTTTTGAGTGGTTAATGGTATTATGATTGTAATATGTTTTTAAAGTTTTATAATAGCTTGCCTCATCTGTTGTGATATTAGAGCCAATTTTAACACTCTTCATGATTTTTATATAAAAATAAACTTGACTTTTAATTTTTATTTATTTATTAAAATCATGCATTTTGTTTATTCATAAATAATAAAATAGTTGTTACTTACTTAGGTTTATTTTCTTTAATAAACCTAAGTAAGTTTTTACATTTTTACAAGGGTAAGGTAGATTCTATTTGACAAATTTTTTGTTTTTCCCAATATTTAATTCTAGATTTTGCTATTTTGCAATATTCTTCCGTAACATCAATTCCTACAAATTTTCTATTAGTTAGAATACTCGCAATGCAAGTTGTACCACTACCGCAAAATGGATCAAGAATAATATCATTTTCAGAAGAGTATAAAGAAATTAAATAAGCAAAAAGCGAAATAGGTTTTGAAGTTGGGTGTGTATTTCTTTTTGAAACGGGATTTGCTCCATATTTTCTACCTGTTTCTTGGTTGCTCCTAATTGAACCATCATTTATACTTTTTTCTTCAAACTCATCTAATCCTAAATTTTTTTCAGCAACGGAAGGCTTAGCAACATTCAAAAACGGAAAAATCTTTTCAGCGTCCTTTTCTAATGTTAAACACTTTTGATTTAATTTATACAATTCAGGTAAATGCTTTTTAGTCCAAGCATCAACAGAAAAATATTTTGAAAAGTCGCCTACGTCCGCAAATCCTTCAGAAACGCAATTAGCAAAACCTCCGCTGAATGGGTTTGTATGGCTTTGATTGTTATATCTCAAAGCATCAGTTCCTTTTGTTTTTCGCCCCACATTTAAAATATTATCAGTTACAAGCAAATTAGCTGGAAACCGTCCCTTATCTTGGTATATACGAGTCTCTTTTTTATTTCGTGCAAAAGAAAAAACAACATCAGCAGTTAATCTATTTTTACCGCCTGTTTCAACCAATTCGTCAGTTGGTATGCTGCAATTTTCCGCCCCGACTCCACCGCTTGCGTTTTTAGTATACAAACTCAAATCTTCCTTTTTAATCCCCTTATCCAACAATTCTTTTCTTTCCTCATACCATTTTAAAGCTTGTTTAAATTTAGCTTGTTTAAAAGGCTTTTGTGCTATAATAATGATTTCTACAGCAGGCTTTAAAGAATTTGAGTATAAACCGTCAATATATTTTCCAGGTATTGTTGCACATCTTTTTTTACCGCTATCAAAAATACTTTTTGTGCCTTGTTTAGAATATCCTACAATTTCCCTTTCCACTCCTAAATGCTTGTCTACCATTTTACTGTAATTACAAGCTTTTGGAAAACCTGAAGCATACGCCCAGTAATTTGAACTAAAAGCTATATCAAAACCCGCTTCAAGCAATCTATATTGTAAAATGCATTGCAAATCTTGTCTTGGTGTAAAAGTAGTTATAAGCCAGCCACCTGTTTTTAGAACTCTATAAAACTCTTGAAGCATTTCAATTGAAGGCAAGCAATCCCATTCTTTATTTAAAAATCCTTTTGTATTATTTTTATTTTCTTTAACTAATGAAAGTCCGTCTACGTTTTGCAAACCATAAGGAAAATCTGTAATAATTGAATCAAAAACGTTGTCTTCAAAATTTTTTAATATTTGTTTGTTGTCTCCATTGTAAATTTTATTAATTTTTGTCTGCATAAAAATTATAATTACCATTATTTTTTTGTTCTTTGATAAGCTTGCTGTAACCCTGAGTATCCACCTCTTGTGCCATATCTTTTAATCTTGGGCTTGTATTGGTAATTAAAAGTTAACCGCCCATCAGACATAATTTTTGAATAATTGCACAAAAGTAATTCCGGGGCATCTGTAAACAAATTATTTAATAAAAAAGGTATGTTCTTTCCTGTTTCTGTTGCAAGATTGACTTCGCGCTCGAGTAACCACAATTTATCTAATATTATTTGAAAATACAAAGTTAAATTTTTATCGGCACTTAAACGAGGATTTTTTTTTCTTTGATGCAAAAAACTCAATAACTCTATCATTTTCTCTGTTTCAATGTTATATTGTTCAAATAATTGGGAATATTGATACAAAAAAATGTATTTTTTTCTTTCAAAAGGAATTTTCATATATTTTTAGGTTTGGTTCTGGTAATATGTATTCTTGACTCGACAACATTTCCTTTACTGCCCTTGTAACATAGCAATCATTAACAAGAAAATCAGTATCAAGATCATATTCCGCTTGCAAAGAAGAGATTAGTTCTTCGAGAGGGCAAGACTCTTCGTCAGAAGATAATAATTTTACTATATTGTCAATTGTTTCTTGAGTTTGCTGGTGCAAATAATCGCGTTTGTTCCACTTAAATAATAAAACTTGAGGTGAAGTATCATATTTTGTTATAGTAAAGCCATCGTCATCTACTATAATATTATAAAAATTATCTTGTCCATCAAACTTTTTGTAACACAAGGAACGTAAAATTCGCGGCAACGTAACAAGAGCATTAATGCTTAATAATGAGGTTGAAGTGTTTGCCATATATTATAATAAATTAATTGTTGTTTTCACGGTTGTATTCGTCGCCCGCAAATTCCCATTCAGCAGTTTCTTTTTGCAAAGAATCCCAACTTCCAAAGTTATCTTCCATATTGGAAATTTCATTAATTATCTGACTTTCTATTTGATCAAAATTTTTTAAATTATATAAATGCTCTGCGTTATATTTCTGAAAAAATTGCTTACAGGAATCAAAATCTTCTTTAACAATAGTGTTAATATCAAGACTATAACTTTCTAAATCATCTAGTTCAAAAGCGCCTTCCGAGATTAAACGTGATATTTGCAAA
>JACCDR012155481.1_pt1 | contig 32379 bp, 63 predicted proteins | sample 7446431 | NCBI WGS metagenome assembly JACCDR01 (sample SAMN15323443, study PRJNA562643) | freshwater metagenome | isolation source: river surface water | place: USA:Blue River Watershed | collected 2017-08-17
ATGGCTCTGGCTATGGCTATGGCTCTGGCTCTGGCTATGGCTATGGCTATGGCTCTGGCTCTGGCTATGGCGATGGCGATGGCGATAGCTCTGGCTCATAGGGAGTTATATGAAACGCTTATTTATAAATATAGACTTTGAGCTATGGCAAAAAGTCAAGAAGAAATTAGATAGTCAAGGTGGTAATATAACCGCCTTGATTAGAGTTTTGTTAATTAGATGGTTGAGTAAATAATTTAAATGGGGTGCTTGCGTGAGTAGGTTTGCAAACCCTTAGCTAGATAGGCTCACGCCCATAAAAGCTAGCCACCCTTTTTGAGTTATTAACGCCAAAGTGTAGATATTGGTCAGCTAGAGCTTACTACAAAGCAATTCAATTCTAGTTAGGCGGTTCGCCGCTGGTTAATAACTCACTAAGGGTTGTTCTTTTTTCTCAAATACTCTTGTTGTTGTATTTGCCTTAAATATTTCTTTAGTTTTTCAGGTGCGTAATGTATAAAGTTTTGTATTTTTCTAATTTGTCTTAATTGCTTTTTAGAATAAGCAGTCATATATTAACACGATTGATAATCCAACCGTTAATAAACTTCTTATCTTTCTTACGCTTTTCTGTAAGCTCAATATACTTTGCGCCTTGCAAACAATTCAGGCATTTTAATATTATACTTTCTGCTTGCTTCCTATTATCAAAATATATCTTTAATGCATCTATAGTCATTTTGCCAATCTGCCCATCAACTTTTAATTCAGAGTATAAACTAGCACTATCGCTTTTATAATTCAGGGCGTTTAACACCCTTTGTAAATACTCTCCCGCTGTTCCAATACCCATATTAACACCAGTATCAAATAACTCTTCTGCTATGTGTGCAGATATTACACTTATTTCATCTAGTTTTAGTGGTTGCCAATATAAACCTTCATAAATGTTTATGGCTTCCTCAACAGGTAATTCACACATTTTGCCATCATAACCGCATTTTCTAGCAACTGCTTCTGTAATGCCAAATTTAGTAGCACCGCCACTATCGCTAGGGTCATTAACATAACCGCCCTCAATACCTATTACTTTTTTAATTATAGATGTTCTAAATGCTTTGTTCATATTTTAAAATATTTTATTCAAAACCCATACTAAACCAGCACCAAAAAAAGAAAATATAAAACTTGCACCTGCTATAAATCCTGTTTGTTTTATTTTAGAATTTTCTAAAATCGTTATTCTTGAATTTTGAACTTCATCTCTACCTATACAAGCATCATTGTTTTCTTTTATCTTTAATGTCATTCCGTCTGATAATTTACGACTTTCATCAATAAACATTAATCGGATTTTATCTGTCAAAGCCTCATCTCTTTTTTCTAATGTTTTATCTAACTTTTCATCTATCTTTTTTACATCGTTGTGATAACTATCTATTCGTTTAGTAAAATCTTCACGAAACTGCTCAAGCATTAATATTCTTTCACTATCTGTAAAATCTTTATTTATCATACACCCAAACCAAATACTAATGAATAAATTATACCAAACCAAACCAACTCGCACAATCTCCATCTTAAATCAGGTTCAGTTTTGTATTTTATTTCACCAACATATCTAAGGCTACCTATAACTAAACCAGTCAAGCACATTGTTAAACCCCACCAATTACTCATAACTAAACAAGGTAGTGCAAAAATTGCACCAACTAATGAACCATACCATACGCCCCAAGCTCTATACTCTGCTATACTTCTAACAGGGCTATTAGTCATTTTATAGCATATCCAATCAAATGGCTTAAATTCTTTTGGTTGCGGATTGCCTAATCTATACCAATCAGCACTACTTGCAAACGCGGTCATTAATCCACCAGTGCCAGTTGCAAACATAAATATATAAGGTAAAACAAAAAACAAACTAGCGTAAGGCTCTTGCGTTGCTACATACATTAATAAGGCAAAATATATAACACAAACATACTTACTAAATAACTGGTCATACCACTTACCTTCGGAATAATTGCCACCCCTGTAAGCGTTTATTAAGCCAATTAGTAATGATGAAATGTATATCATACGTCAATATCTGTTGCGTTTTCAAAATCAGTTGCTTTTTTAAATGCCTGTAGCTCACTTATATTATTTTGTAAGTGATTAAAAATTGTAGTAAACGGAGTTTTGGCATTTTTAATCATTTAAACTATTTTTAATTTCTTCAATTAATTCAGCATTTGCACCAAAACCTATAAGCTCCTGTTCGAAGTTATCATTTTTTAATTCCACTAATGGGGTTTGAACTATACCTTCACTAGTATATTCCACTCCACCAGTTGTATAATAAAGTTGAAAAGCCCTTGTTTCACCCCCATCTTTTATTAAAGAAAGTGATTTTTTATCTTTTGATATAATTATTTCCATATATTACCTATATTAAGCAGCATAATAATCTATTGTAAATACCAAAACTTTTCCTGATGCGGTAGCATTGGTAATAATACTCGAGCCGCCAGAAAACAACTTAAAAGTTGTTGCATTTTGGTTTACTAATCCAGAAATTGTAGATGCTGAAATATTATTATATCCGACTTGAACTGTTCCAACTTCACCACCACCACCATTACTTTTTGAAGTAAAAGGCAAACCGCCTATAGAAATATTTGCGCTACTAGCGGTAGCAGGAAAAGTTATAGTTCCAAACGCAAAAACCGAATTACCTTTTCTTATATAAGATGGCGTTCCAGTTATGGTAAAAGATAATCCAGCACCAGACTGGTCTGATGGTGTCCAACTTCCTACAGCATAAGAACTGAGTGTACTGCCACCAAAACTAATACCCGAACTAGCTGTAATTAATCCAGATGCACTTAATGTAGTAAATGCGCCAGTATTTGCGGCAGTGCTACCAATTGGCAATGGTGAAGCAAATAGATTACCAACTGTGATTTTCTTCATTGTATAACTACCTGCACTTTCATCGTGAATTGGTATCAAATCCAATGATGCTGGAGTTGTTAAAGCTGTTTTATTCTGTAATTCAAATGTTGCCATATTATCCTATATATTCAATTATAATAATTCCTTGCCTTCCATTACCAGAAGGAACAAACCCACCACCACCAAAACCAACTGGAGTTTCTGCATACACAGTAGGGCTACCTAATGGAGTGCCAGTTGCAAATGTGCTTGCTGTTGAAGTTCCACCATCTATATTAATATCACCACCTGTTGCAGATGATGAATTTGGTGAAGTTCCAGCGCTAACCCCACCTGTTGTTGATAAGGCTGTTATATTATAAGCGCTAAATGTGGTACTACCACCTGTAGCACCATTATTACCTACTATACATTTTGCAGTTAAAAACCTTTCAGATAGAACTTTTTCCAAATAAGCTCCAGCCTGCCCATTCGAGCCAGCGCTTGCATTACTGCCAGCACCACATTGCCTAACCTTAATTACACTTACTTCAGGTGGTCTAATCCAATAACTAGTGCCTGTAGTAGTTATAATTTCAATACCGCCTATATAGTCACGCTTCGCGGTTTCAAGATTAGCTGAACCATCATTATTTATAGTACCCACCCAGCGCCACGAATAAAACGGGTGATATGCTGCCCTTAAATAACTATTATAGTTAGGAGCTTTGTCGCTTATTTTAGGCTCACCTTTTTCTGTTATATAAAAATAATATATTGTATTAGAAGCCTCAACAACGCCACTTTCTAAATGGCTTGCCATATCCCAGATTATTCTATTGCCAAAATAAAAATCATTGCCAAAAACTGAAATATAATTATTAAAATCACTTGCAGGTTTTGCAGTGCTGTTACTTACTTTCTGTAGTTTAAAAGTATTTATTGCTTTATAATCTTTTGTGAAATTTGCGCTTCTTGTTGCAACGCAAGCAGTAGTGTTAATTACTGCCCAGCCTATAAGTATTCTATTGACAGTTTGCCAAGTTGAGCCATCATAACGCTTCCAAGCCTGATTATTTAAATCAAACCAATAATCATTTAATACACCGCTAGCAGGCTGCGCGCCTGAATATGTAGGCTCAGTATATCCAACACTTGCAGAACTTCCCGAACTATCAAGATAAACCCAAGCTAACTTTCTTAATGTAATTGTGTCATTATCTGCTATTGTTTGCCTTTCAACTGGTGCGTTAGAACTATTAAAGAAAAAGCCCCTTTGTTGAATTAGTAAATATTTATTAGTATTATCAATTCTAGCTATAAAATACTCTCCATTACATTCAAAGGCTGCAAGTTTACCATCTAAAGCAGTTATCTCGCTCCCCTCTGTATCATATGGTATTTCAGTTGCTAGAGTAGTATAATATTGGTCTGCAAAATCAGCAGAATTAACCAAGCAAGTATTATTTGTTGATGGTGCAGTTGTTAATGATGAAACAGTTATATCAGCTTCAACTGTTGTTCTAACGCCATTTATTGCGCAAACTAAATTAGTGCTAGTGCCAAGTATTGTTAATGATGCTGCAGAGCCAGATGCTTGTAAGAATAAAGGCTGTTGACTTCCTGAACGAACAGCACCACTTATAACTTGGTTTAAATCTGTTATTAAATTCTCGGGGTCAAAAGGCAAGCCACCTATACTGATTGCGGTAAAATTACCTTCGCTAAATGGATATGTTGCAGTTCCGCACTTGCCAGCATTTGCAGTTGGAACACCTGAGCTATTTCTAGGCACTACATCAAGCAGTAATGCATTTCTATACTGGTCAAACCTATCTGCGCTTGATTGTTCAAGTGGTAATGCGCTATAATCTGTTAATGTATTTGTTGACATATTTTAAACTTCACTATCACCTGCAAGTTTTCCTATCTCTCTCATTTTTAAAGAGATAGTATAACTTTCAAGATTTATTTTTTTAGATATTACTTTAAAACCTATATTACCTTGAATAACTCGTTTGTTCAAGATGTACGGCATATTATAAGGGAATGAAAAAGGAGTTTCTTTACTTCTTAAAATTGGTTTATAATCCACTGTGCATAAGTCTAATAAATCTATGTCTTTTGCAACTTCTATTAAGCAAGTTATTTCTAACTCTTGCTTTGGTACTGAAAAATTTTCTAAATAAAAATCTGTTATTGATTGCCTGTTTGTTAAGTCCGTTATTATATCGTCAACATCAATTTTTTTCTTCCTTAATGAAAATGCATTAATCAAGCTATCATTATAACTAACTGTTTTATCAATTTCAAAAAAGTTAAAAGCCCTTTGTACACCATTATTAAAATTAACTAGATTAATTATATTTTCCCTGCCTAATGGGTCGCCAGCATTATAAAATCTATAAGGCTCATTTCCGTTATCATCTCTTGATTTTACAATAATATTATCATTGTCATCAATTAATAAAACTGAGCCACTAGCAAGCATTATTTTATCTAAAGCCGCTTTGTAACTTAGATTATCCAATTCACTTCCAAAATTAATTATAGTATCAATAGATGGGTTAATATTATTAGCATCATAATTTAGATAATCAGTAATTATAGGTCTATCTAATATTGATTTTAAGGCTTGCCTTGTCGTCATTCCATCGCCAACAGAGCCGCCAATTATAGGGTATTTATTAAATAAACTTGACTTTCCAATTATTGTTAAAGTGGTTGTACCATCTTCTAAATTATCTTTTGATAAAGCATCATTAACTAAACCAGAAAACACAGTAGTTTCATTGCTGTTTTTATCTATGTAAATAATTTCTATAATCGCTAAATCTCTTTTATATTTAAATATTGAGCTTGGAGAATTCGAATCGTAAAATTTACCATTAGTTTTAATTGAGCCAGTATCATTTATTAATCTTATCTGCACATCTTCAAACGCAAATACACCAATATCAAAGTCGCCATCATCAACTTGCATTGTAATATCACCGATATTTTCAACACCATCAGTAATATCTGTGCTAAAATCACGATAAACCCTATCTTTTTCTAAAGGGGTGCATAAAACTTTGTATTGCTCTCTTGCCATTATGCCACCTCAACAACATTTAAGCCGTTAATATAACCTGAAATATATAAGTTTTGATAGAAAGTTGGATTAGATGCTCTTGTATTTTGCACCCTGTAAACATCTTGCAATCTATACGGCTTGGCTTCAACTGAAAAATACTCACTTCCATATTTTCCACCGCATAACCAAATAATAAAACTTTCTTCTAAATCTTGTAAGCTCTCATACAAATCAACATCATCTTGATTATCTGCGTAAGGTATGCGAATTGATGCTGAAAATGTATCAATACCTTTTCTTATAAATGGCTTGTTAAGTATATTGTTATAACTTCTAATATTGCTATCAATTGCAGGGTCTGTTTTATCTAAACCAGCATTGCTAAAATTACCTATTTTTGATTGCGCTGAAAATATAGCTAATGTTTTTTGTTCATTAGCTGTTTGCGTGTTATACGCTTTTATCGTAATACTGGTTACAGATACAGCATCAAACTCAAAGTAATTAGTGTTTTTATCGTTATCTAAAATATTAATTTCACTTGTTCTAATATCAAACTCGCTATTAACGCCACTATCTACAGGGTCATAGTAGTTATTTCCGCTTTCATCTGTGTATTCATTCCCGCTTTCATCTACATAATTACCATAGAAATTGTCATAATCATAAAAAGGCACAGCTTGAACATTAGTAAAATTACTACCACCATTATAAGTAATATCAAAGTTTCTAAAATTATGATTAATTAAAAATAAACTATCTATTGTTTGTGCTGTAGCAAAAGTAATAGTTAGTGTTTCTGTTATGCTATCATTTGAACCTGAACTGCTCCAAGTAAATGATTTATTAAAATTCAATATATTGTTTTGTGTAAGCGTGCCACTAGATGCAACGCAACTTGCGCCATCACGATATAAACACTTACTATCTGTAAAAAAATAAATTCCGCTTTCTTGTGTAATACTCATTTAAACCCCTTGTGCATAAGCTGTTTGTCTATTTACTTCTCTTAAGAACCTACCAAATTCAGGTGGGTCAAATCTTAAAGTTACTTGTTGGCTTGAACCGCCTGAATTAATGCCCCTTTCATCTTCATTTCTTATAATATCTCTTAAAGTTGGAGTTACTGGCTTAACTAAATCAGGCGTTAATATCATTTCACCAGAACGAACTGCCATTAGTTGATTATCTCTACCTGTATCAAAACCACCAACTATACCACCTTGTGCAGCACCTCTTATTTTTGCTATTTGAACAGCACCCGCAGCAGCCACAGAAGCACCAACAGCAACCGATACAGGAAATGGATAATCTGATAAAGCTCTTGCAACACCGCTTGCAGTTTTTACAATTGCAAATGCAATAGCTAATTTTTTATTTTTAGAGGCTAAGTAATCCATAACCTCGCTTACATTACTTGCAAACTCTCTTTCACCTAGTAACGCCTGTTTTTTAGCCTCAGCATCTTTTGAGTTTTTATCATTAAAAAATCCAGTCCAATCAGCTAAGATATATTCAGCAGCAAATTGATTTTCATTTCTCAAGTTTTGTAAATGCTCAACTTCTCTAGCAAGCGCATCTGCTTTAGCTTTTTTATCTTCTTCTGCTTGCTCTTCTTTTCTACTTTGAACTGCTTGTAACTGCGTATCTGATAACGCCTTAGTTTCATCAATTACACCACCGCCCAAACTAGGCATTGCAACACCGCCTATAGTAGGTGCTTTAGGCTCTGTTTCGCCTGTAGCAACAGCACTAATAGCAGAGCTTGCGCTTGCATTAATACCTGATATTTGCGAGGCTATGCCTTGCCTTTGCGCCTGTATATCACCTGACATCAAACCTAAGCCCTGTGATGCGCTTGTTAATGATGCGCTCCCGCCACTTCCAAATTTATCACCAACAAAAGGAAGTTTAGAGCCTATTTCTTGAATCGCAGATATTCCAGTGTTAAATGCATCTACAACCGCCTTAACACTCTCTAAACCTATTTGCTTAGTTGCTAACCAAGCATCTTGCAGCATTAGAGGGGCTTTCATTAATTCTGCTGCGCCCTGTATCATTGCTGCTTTTAACCCTTCCCAAATACCAACACTTGAGGTCATTACTTTGTTTACAGCCTGAAAACCAGAGCCAACAACTGGCAACGCTTGCGCTAAATCCCAAATTACTTTTAAACCTGTTGTAAAATAATTTATAAATAAACTAATAGGTCTAATAACAACTAATATCGCTTCGCCAATATTTCTAAATATCCTTTCAGCTTCATTAGTTTTAATAACCTCAACTAAAAAGTCTCTAAACCCATCAATAGCAGGATAAAGAAACTCGTGTATTACTTGTCCGCCTATTTCCAATACATCGCCTAGCAACTCGCCTATTTGTGCATAAGCTCCTGTGCCTTCAGAAGCGGCTCTTGCAACACCGCCAAACTGATTATTTAATTCTGCTAAGATTAATGCCTGCGCCCCTGCGATATTACCAGTTTCAGCCATTGATTTAATAACAGCTTTTTGCTGTTCGCTAAACTGTACTCCCGTTCTTGATAATGCACTTATGCCCTGCACAGGGTCATTTAACGCTTTACCTAACTGAATTGCAGAACTTTTTAAATCAACCCCCATTGCTTCTGACATATCAAGCATAGCCTCTGTTGCTTGCCTGAATGTATCACCTTTTATATTTCTAAAGGTTAAAAGTAGGTTCTGTCCCGATTGTATAGCATCATCACCAAACTTAGTAACGCCTTGTAATTCTTTTGCTATTAATGAAACTTGCTTTGCTGTTAAACCTGCTGCGCCCCCAGTTGCTCTTATAGTCGCCTCTGTTTTTCTTGCTATCTGGTCTGCTTCTGTAAAACTAGACACCATTTTTGCACCAACTGCACCTATTGCAGCAAAACCAACAGCTAACTTTTTACCTATGCTAATGCCTGTTTTTTCAGCATCGCGCTCCATTTTATCAAAGGTAGTCTTTACCTTTCCATCATCGCCAATAAATTCTATTTTTACCTGTTTTTTAATATCCGCCATTTTATCCACCAAATTGCTTTCTATAAAACTCTTTCTCAGCTTCCTTAAATTGCTCCGTATTTTCTATAGGGTCTTTATACTTAGGGAATTTAGATTTTTTCAAATCAGCATTACTATGTGATAACTTGCCAACTTCCCATAAAAACGCTTGATTACTGTAATGAATTTTTTCTGCTGCAAATATTAATCTTTGAATTTGCCTAAGATTTAATTTAAGATATTCAGTGTAGGATAAATGAATTGTAGAAGCCAAGAAAGCGTATGTATCAAACCCATCATTGCTAATAAAATTACAGCCCAGCCCATCATATTTGTTAGTAGAGTGTTTTTTTTTTCGCTTATAGCAAAATCAGGCATAGCATCAACAAATACATTATCTATTATTGTTACTAATTCCGTTGGTTTTAACTTTATTGCATCTTTCTTAAACGCCTCAAAATCCTTATACGGATTATCAAATTCATCAATTAAACAATAAACAAACATTAATGATATAGTTACTGCATCAGGGCTTTTATTATCAAGCATCTTAGTAATTGCATCATTATAAGTTAAACCCATTTTATCAAAAGCAATATCCATTCTCTCCTTAGCTTCTAAGGTTAAACCAGAAAGCAGAAGCTCTTTATCGTTAAGAGTTACCTTCTGCTTAAAGTTTGTTAAATATCGTTTCATAGTTTAATTATGATTGAGGTCTAGCATATCTTTGCTCAACAACATTATAGTTGCCTGTGAATATATTAGTGCCCCTAACAGCAACAGCAGTAATTTCAGTTTCAGCCCAATTTTTCTCAGCCAAAGCTCTTGTCAACCCGTTTGCTTTTACTTTTGAAAACAATATTTCTTCCCTTGTGCCGTCTGCTTGCTTTTCACCATAAAAAGCCAAGCCAACATAAACTGGATATTCACCAGTTTCACCATAAGAATAATCATACACTTTGCCGTGCGGTGGAACTACTCTAAATACACAAGTATCGCCTGTAGTCATTCCGATAGTGCCAGAGCCACCAGTTAAAGTGATACCCAAATCAGCAACCGCAGAAGCGCCAGCCGATGTAATTGTTATTGCCGTTCCAATTTTCATTGTTTTAGCATCTGAAAATGTAGTATCAGTGCCTGAATTAAAATCTAAATCAGTTAATGCATAAACCTCAACAGTTGTTGAAGATGCAACTTTTAAAATATAAGTTCCAAATTTTAAATCCGCTTCATCAGATGAAGTTACAGCTACAGAAGCAACACCAGTGCTTGCATTACTTGCAGATGTTCCTTTAACATTTCTTAGGCTTGATACTGTACCAGTTGCAGAAAGTGCCGTTTCTGTAAATACTGCGCCACCAAAATATTGATGCATTGAAGGCTCAAATTGTCTTACTGTAAATGATAATTCACTTGATGCTAAACCATTACCAACAGCCCAAGGATAAGGATTAGAACCGCCATTTAATGGAACATTTTCAATTTGATTATTCCAAGATACATCACCCAAAACTTTTAACAAACCATAGCTATAAGGCAAGCCAGTTGATAAATTATAAATTACTACGCTATGCGCCCCAAAAGAGCCGTTTACTTCTACATTTGCCATATTATTTTACCTTTTCTTTTTTGTTATTAATTATTTCCTTTTCCAAAGACTGCTCTAAAAAGCCCTTTTTTTTAAGAACTTCTACAAGCTCGCTAGGAACTGAAATTTCTACACCTGCTTGCATATCATAATTAACAGCTTCCTTGCCGTTTTTAATACGATATACACCTGATTTAATCGGTACTATTTTTTCCATTTTAACCACCTAAAGTTACTTCAACTAAAAAACTTGAAACAAATATTGATGTTTCTTCTTTTTCTATTGAATTTGAGTTTATTTCAAAAACCCTCATTGTGCAATACCCTCGCAACTTATGATTAACTGCTACAATACATTCTTCTAAAACTTTTTGATAACGAACTACGCGCTTAAAGTTATTTATATCACTTTCAGAGTATCTTGAATTATTTCTAAAGCCTATGCCTAACTCAAACCTATATGTTTTCGCATTATAACCTAAACCTTTTAGTGATTGTTCATCGTCAAAAGTTACAGTTTCAAATGGCTCATAAAATATAAAAGCATTATCTGCTTTATTCATTGCTGAGGTTTTTAAAAAATAATAAGCATTGTCTGCAACAGAAAATAATAAATCATCGCCTTTTTCTGTATTAATTTCTGATATTTTATTATTCAAAACTGTTTTTAGCTTTACAATAAAATCATCAATATAATTTTCTATGTCATATCTAGCCATTATTTTAAAGCCCTCTCAATTGCCCGTTCAATTAATCTATTTATTTCACGCTCTTTTTTATCTAACGCTGGTTGCATAAAAGGGCGTTCTAAATCCTCTTCTAAAAAACCAGAATAATTAGCTCTAGCCTCTACATCTGCTCTAAGCCCTGCACGCTCTTTATATCTTATTGAGTTTGCTAAATTGCCAGTATCACTCGCAGGAGCTTGACCCTTTGCAGATGCTTTATGTATTCTTTTAGGATTATATTTCTTGTATGTTCTACCAGTTTTTAAACCCCTTTGAACACTAATAACAGCCTCACCCTCAACCAATAATGCAGCAGCTATAATTGCTTTCCTAACCTCTTTGCGAATGTCAATAGCGTTTTTATTAAACTCTCTTGCCAATCCATCTAAGCCTTTTATAATTTTAGCCATTTACACCAAGCATTAAAAATCTATAAGGATTTAATAAAGTTTTAGCACCCTCAGGCATTTGATATTGCGTTGTTATTAACTGCTCAACATTTCTATTGAAGTCATAAATTGTTTGAGCGTACATTAAAATAGCGTGCTTAACATCTTGCGGAACGCTTGCAGCCGTAGCACCAAAACCAGAAATATATATAATTTCTACGCCCGCTCTAACCCTAGTAGTAGGTATTGTAATACCCTCATTAACTACAATTTCACTAGATGCCTTATCTAAAAAGTAATAATCAGTTGAAAATGTAGTTGATGCATTAGACTGGTTATAAGTTTTTACACTAGTTACACTTTGAACATCTTTTTTTAAAAGCCTGATAAAATAGCCGTTGATATATTCAAAGCCATCTTGCGTTTGTTTATATGTAGTATTGACAAAGGGACGGCTGCAATATTGTTCGCAAGCCACCCTAGCTGCCTTCAATATATCTTCAATAACCCCATCATCAGTATCACCACTAACTTTTGTAAATGCCTTAAAATCATCAACACTAACAGGCTCTACACTAGGTGCAGTTTCAACCGAGATAAATTTATTTTGATATATCATTATTTCTTTTTCTTTGGCTTCTCTTTTATTTCAGGCTCAATTACTTTTGTATCAGTAGGCTCAACCAGTTCTTTTTCTTTGGCTTCTACACAACCCAACTCAATTAATCTTTCAACTTGATTTTCTTGCAAATCTACTTGCTGTCCTTCCGTAAAATGAGAAACATTAATACCATCAAATGCAATAGAAATATCTCTAGTTATTTGTGCTTTCACTTGAAACCTCTTGCTTATCTTTAACAATATTTTTGTCATTTTCTATTTGTGCACCACCAAAAGCACCAATTAGAACTGCCACTATAATTGCTATATACATAAATTACCTTGTTTAAGTTTTTAAATAAAAGGGGTGAGCATAACCCACCCCTAAAAACACTAAGCCACTGGAGCTGTGTTAGGCATATCAAGAATAGCTACAGCCTTAACAGCCGCATCTGTTCCAGTTGTTCCAGTTGGCGTTAATTTTAAATAACGCTTAGAACCAATATAACCTAATTTACCAATTACAGCATTATCAGATGTATCTAGAGTAATAGCTAAATCAGCCTCTAAACCATCTAAATCAGCATCAGCAACTGCACTATAAGATGAATTGTCATCACTTTCTGACAACACCCAAGTAATACCAGTAGCTGTACCTGCATCAGTTACAGTGCCAGTAAATACGTGAAATGTTACAGAATTAAAACCAATCCTATCAACCGCAGTTGGTGTGCCCGCAGTAGTACCAGATAAAGTAGCGTCAATAGCTATCTTTAAAGTCTGGTTATCTTTATTACTTCTCATCATTTTAATTACCTTTATTAAATTTATAAATTACGCTGAAAGTTTAAGCAACTTAATAGCATCGTGAGTTACTACATCACCACCAGTGCGTTTAGTAGCATAAAACGCAACATAAGGTTTAGATGTATAAGGGTCACGAAGTAAACGAACTCCTACCTTATCAACGATAGTATAACCCGCTTTAAAATCACCAAGAGCTAATGAATAAGCATCAGTAGCTATTGCTGGCATATCTTCAAAGATTACAACAGGAATACCACGAACTTGCAACAATCCATTGGTAGGATTAAGCGATATTAAATATTGCTCATCTTGAGAAATAAGAGTTGTTAAATAAGCCTCAGTTTCTCTAGCGCAAGCAAATATAGCATTAGGTCTGTATTTTGCTTTTAACTTACCAATAAGTAACTTTAGATTATCAGCAGTTATTGCGCCTGCTGAGCTAGACTTAAAGCTCTCAATCTGAGTAGAACTAAAAGAAGATGCAACAGTTAATGCACCCCTATCTACAATGTAAGTAGAGTTTACAAATCCAGTCGCTTCATTAATGCCAGTACCTGTTACAAAATCTTGATTTTCCTCAAGGTCAAAACCTTCTGATAATTTATCAGATAACCAAGTTTCAAGATTAAATGCGCTATCATCTAGAATAGTTTGAGTTGCATAAGCATTGGCATACTTCTCGTGCGCTAAAATAGTTTTTTTACCTAGCTCAGGAGTTGCTGTTTCGCTTCTAGTACCCTTTTCAGAAGTTTTAGAAATAGTCGCCCTAGCGTTATCTACTACAAACTCATATCTATCAGAAGTAGTTTGAACCACATTTGCGTATTGACGCATTGGTGAAGTTTCAAACATTCTAGTTTTGATTAATTGAAGAACTGGAGCTGGAATAGTATAACCACCATCACTATCAATACCTGCTGATAATGATTTCTTTTCAATTTCAGCTAATTCAACTTCACCCTTACCTTTAGTAAACCAAGTTTTGAAAGCATCAAAGTGTTTTTGATTAAATTCATCAGTTGGATTTACAAACTTAGGAGCGTTTTGAACTGCAACTAATTTATCTAAATTAGTTTTAACTTCAATAAATTCTTCTCTTAGTTTTTCAACTTTGATTTCGTTAAGAATATCTTTCTTAACATCTGCTATTTTTTCATCGTTAGCTTTTTGCAATTGTGCAAGCGTGCTACCAACTTCATCAATAGACTTTTTTAATTCTACAAATTCAGTCATTTTAATTACCTTTTATTTTTGTTAATAATGCATCAAGTGATGCTTTTAATTCTTTTAATTCAGAATCACTCTGAATACCTTCTTTACTACCACCATCCCAGTGTTCAGCTAAAGCAGGATAAGCCTTAGCTGTAATAATAAGCGATTCTTTTTGTGAAAAACCCATAAACTCTAAGGCTTCTTCAAATTCCCTTTTAGTTTTAAATCCGTGTAACCCTATTCCTTTAACGGCTGTTACCTTAGCTTTATCATTTGCAGGAAATGTTACAGCAGATACTTCCATTAACTTTGCCTTTGAAATATACCTTATACCTGACTTAGCATCATATCTATAACCTTTAGGGTCAATCATAAACCCTATAGAAAACGCATCTATTGCACCATCTTTTGATAAAGTATAGGCATCTCTACCAAGCTGAGTATCTGAAAACTTAGCTTGCATAAATACACCCCTATCATCTTCATAAATAGACTTAATAACACCAATAGGCTGCCTTACATCGTGCTGATATAAAAACTTAATTTTATTTGATGATAGCTTCTTACCAAATGCACCACGCTCAATAACATCATTAACAGCATCAGTATTGCCAAAGGTTGAAGCATAACCCTCTATTATCATTTCATTATCTTGCGCTTTTATTTCAAGCTCAGTAATATTTACTTCTTTTGTTAAAAACATATTTTTAAATTCAAATTTATAGCATAATAACTTACTAAAGCCCTTTTTGTAAAGGGGTGCGAACTTTACAGCTTTGGAACTACGATAATGCGACAACGACAGTTAATAAGTTCTTCTGCTGGCAAACTATCGCTATGAGGCGCAGGGGCTTGGTAACCATTAACATCAAAGTTTTCATCAAAGCCAACAACAACGCCATCTAATGCGCTATGCGTATCTCTTGTTCTATCGTCATTAACTGCCACCCATTCTTTATCTATTGGTATTCCTAATTCACGATTAACATCTTTTGCAGATTGAAGGCTTGCGTAATTAGCTGATGCGTTTACTTCCGTTCTAGCAATTAAAACTGCCCTTGCTTTACTAACTTTTTTTACTGTGCGAATTAATGTTGCTATTTCAGGTATTCCTAAACCCTCTGTAATTGCTGCGTCTATTTTTTTTCTTATCTTGCCTATAGTTGTTGCTGCAATTCCCTTTGCTTTTTTTAGCGCTTTTTGTGTAGCATAAACGCTTGCATAAATATCAACCCTATTAATTAGGTTTTCCTTTTTTTCAAAATCTTTTAAAAACTCTAAATTTAATTTATAAAAATAATTAATTATATTTCTGTAAGATTTATTTAAAATCCTTTCTATATTTTGTTCGTGTTCTAAAATTATAACCTCTTCAATTAAAGGCACTGCGGTGCTTTGTAGTAAGAAAGCATATCTATCTATAAACCTTCTAATTTCTTTATTCATAGCAGAAGCCATTAAGCGTTCTTGCTTAGTGATTTGCCTATCGTAAAGTTGAATGTATTTATTCTTGTTCATTCCTTAGATTGTTGACTTCCTGAGTTTGTTCTTCATCGCTTATTTCAGTATCAACAACAGCAGATAATGGCATTTGTGAACCACTTACTAATAAATCATCTGCGCCTTCTTTTTCTTCTAATCCTAAAGCAAATCTAGCTTCATTAATTGTTCTAATTCCCGCCTGAACTTCAACCCTCATTCTTTCAGATAATAATGTTTTGTTATAATTTAATGCGCTGATATTATCTTCATCAATCATTAATTGATATTCGGTTTTAAAGAATAGGTTAAGCCATTTGCCTAAACTTGAATATAAATCTTTTGCAATAGGTATTACAGTTTCTTGCCAAAAACTTAAATTAGCCATTTCATAGTTTGAAAAAGTTTGACTATCAGGAATATTTAACATTTGCGAAGGAACACCAAAACAATTAGCAATGTATCTCGCTGCCATTATCTGACTTTCTTTAAAATCCATATCTTTTGGGGTTAAACTCATTTGCTGCCATTCAAAGCCGTTAAGAACTTTAACACCACCTGAATTATTAGACCCTTCCCAGTTGTCTTTTATGCTTTTTACTAATTCCAAAAACTGGTCTTGCGTATAATTAGCATCACCTTTAGGGGTAATAATGCCATCTGGTTTGCAACCAACATTAAGTAATGAATTATTCCACTTTAAAGCATTGTTAAATGCGTCTATTGCATAAATACAAGCCTCAAGTGGTGATTGTCCATACCAATAATTAGTAGGGCTGTAATTCTTTAATTGCAATACTGCTGATTTACCTGTTAACTGGTCAACTGGATATTTTTGCCTATTGCCAAATTCATAAGCCTGTGGAACTGCATTACCTGAAATAATTTTAACATCTGAAGGCTGCAAGTTATATAAAAAATTAGGCACAGCGTCTATGTTAGGGTTAAACACAAACCCACTGCCACCAATTAACTGATTGGCTACTAACTCTTTAATAAACTTAGTTTTAGTCTGCGTGATATTAGGATTGCTTAATAGCTTAATTATAGGGTGATTTTCTATTTCAATCCTATTACCCTCACTATCAACATCATATAAATAAACATCAATAGAAGCCACACACGAGCTTATTAATTCAATACACCTATAAGCTATAGGGTTTCTTTGGTAACCTCCTTTTGCTAATAATTCAAAGCTAATTGTAGGGTCGTTATAGCTATTATTTAAAAAATAATGCGTTGCGCTTGCAGGTGCGTAGTTTTTTACTTCCTGCTTTTGTTTTCTTTTAAAAAAATCTAACATTCTAAATACTCACTACTGCATAATGTATCTTTTGTGAACGATACCAATTTATAAACATACTAAAAGCATCACCGCTATCTTTATATTTTCCATTCGGGAATACTTTTATTTCGTGCAAAAACTCATCTAGCCAATGAGCTTTATTCTTAACATACACTCTACCCGCTTGAATTTCAATAGATGCGTCAATCATTCGTTCTGATTTACTTCTTTGTTTTGGGTTGTAAGCTATAATCGGTAGTGATGTTGACTGCCTTAAAACCTGTAATGATTGCTGCCCACTTGCCTTATCTTCAATTATTATTTGTCTAGGCTTCCATACCTGATAATGATGCTTCATTTTTTCTATAAGCTGTGGAAATTGCAACTTATCCTTAAAAACATCAAGTAAATAATATTGATTATCTTTTACTAGCCAAGTGCAACACGCTGAGTAGTCATTTTCTTCGCCATCTTTATTTGCAGTGTCCCACGATTGATATATTGCACCACCTTCAATATTATCAAAGTATTTAAACCAACTAATATTAACAATATTACCCTCGCTTGGTGCAGGCTCTTGCATCATTTGTCCTGCAAATATTCTAGGGTTAGCTTTTCGCATTTTAATTAAATCATCTAAAGGATATTTATATTCCCAAAATGATTGCTCATTAATGATTGCTGGTATTTTTAAATGCACCCATTCGTTAGGCTCTTTCTCTAGTAAATGTCCTGATAAATCATCTTCGTGCAGCCTTTGCATAATTAAAATTATAGGCACATTAACATTGTTAAGCCTAGTAAGTATTGTACTAAAGAACCTTTCATTTACTTTTTCACGCTCAATATCTGAGTTAGCATCTGAGGGCTTAATTGGGTCATCTAGGATTATACACCCCGAGAATGGGCTTGCGTGTATATCGCCTGCACCCATACCTGTAACTTGCCCACCTGCGCCTGTTGCATATACCACGCCACCACTATTAGTTGCCCAGTTGCCTTTTGCATTTTCAACCTCTGATAAGTTGATATTCCACATTCTCTTAAACTCAGGGCTGCTTACTAACTCCCTTGCTTTATTAGAATTACCTAAGGCTAATTCGTTTGAATATGATAAATGAATAAACTTAGCACTTGGATTGTTAGCTAAACACCAAGCCATAAAATTAATTACAGCAAGCTCAGTTTTTCCACTTCTAGGCGGTAGGTTTATTATTAAACGCTTTATTTCACCTCTTGCAACCTTTTCTAGCTTATCAACTATTTCATTAACAAAAGGGGCTATTTGATATTGCTGTTTTTTAGTTACTCTAAAAAAGTATCTAGTAAAAAATAAAAGTGATTTTTCACACTTGCGCTTTACTATTGCTTTTGTTAAGGGGTCATTAAAGTCTATGTTAGATAAATTCATCAAGAACTTCGCTTAACTTCTTAGCCTCTTCAATATTTAATTTATTTACATCTATTGCTAAATTGATATTTGTATTATCAACCTCTTGCTTAGTAGAAAACTCATCTTTTGCTTTGCGCTCTAAATACCATTTAGCAGTTTCTTTATCTAAACTATCAAGCTCTTTGTAAACAATTAAGCGAGCTTTTAATTTCGGATTTTCTTTTAAATGCCTTTTTAGCTCTAAAAAATCTGGGTTTTCTCTTTGGTAGTTATATATTGAGCTTACTGCAATTCCAGCAAATAAAGCCGCTTCTGTGTCTGTGCAACCCATTAGAAAAGCATCTTTTAATTTTTGTAGCGTTTCTTCAGTAAAAACACTTGGTGCGCCTATGCTATTTTTAGTATTTTCTGACATATTACTTCTTTTCTAAATCGTACCAACTAACAGCATAAGTTTGATAAGAACTAAAGAACTTAGCATCTATTCTTTCATCCATTAATCTTTCACGCCTTTTAATAACTTTAGCTGTTTTTAGCATTTCTTTTTTGTATAAGCTATCTTGGTCATATTCAATGTTTACAAATATGAATTCAAGTTGGCTCATAATTTTTCAATAGTAACCTTAAATCCATCTTGGATATAAGTTATATTTTTATCTCTAACCTTTTCTAGGTAAAACTTTAATCTATACCAATCTTTTAACCTAAAAATTTTATCTGAAAATAAACTTTTAGCGTCTCTAAATTCTTTTTCTAATCTTTGTTGATACTCCCTTTTTGCTTTTTGTGCGGCTTTAACTGTTAACGGAGTTTCTACAAAGAATAGTTGCGCCATAATTAACTATTTGTTTTTAATATATTAACAGCATTTTGTATTTCGTCAAGCGTTTTGCAAACAAAATATAAGCAACCTACTTTTTGAACCTTTTCTTGAAATGTTATCTGATTTTCTGACTGCTTGCCTTTGTCTGATTTTAACTCAAGAAATAATACCTTGCCTTTGTGGAATACTGATATATCAGCAAGTCCTGAATAACCAAAACGAATAAATCCGTGCTCTGTTTTTAGTGCGCCTGTGTTATTTCGCATAACGAATAAATCTCTATCAAGGCATAACATTTTTAGAGCTGCATTTAAAAATAAACTCTCAGGAGTGGATTTTTTAAAGCAGCGTTTTTTCATAAAAAATAACCCTCGCTTGATAATAAACTACGCCATTGTTCAGCTAATCTTTGCGCCTTGCGGTCTTTTTTATCAAAGCCTATCTCGTTTGTGTCTATGTTAGCTAATAATTCACAAAAAAGCAAATAACCATATTCATCAGGCTCAAATAACTCAAAGCCATCATTAATTAAACCCTGAAATAAATAATTAACAGACAAAACTATTTTCATTCCGTTTTCACCCTCAATATCATCTAGCATTTTCTTAGCCAGTCTTAAAGCTCTTGCTATATTTTTATCTGACTTTTGCCTGTCAAGCTCAACTGACTTGATTAACTTTAAATTAGCCTCTAGCTCACCCTTGTTGACTTCAACCTCACCCCTGTAGCAGCCTGTTAGAACTAAATGCAGTAGTGAGTAGATAAATAGCTTTTCTGTGTGCCTTCTTGCGTTTATCATAAAGTCATCTCCTCTGGTTTAAGCCAGCCTAATTTATACAATTGCCACTGTATCGACCCTATAATCTCGGCACAAACCCCTGCTAAATATAAATCCTGTGGCGTGCCGCTTTTAACCTTTTTACAATAGCGACTTTTCCATCTATCCAACTCATCCCTCAATTCCTTAATTTCATTCATAAACCCTCTAATTTTCGTTGTTAATATTGTTAGTAGCTTCCGCCTAGTCTTTTTACCTTAACCCCCCTAGATTTTCATTTTTACCCCCTTGCTGTTGATGTTGTGGCAATATCCTATCCATAACATCGCATAATATTTCAGAAATATGCTTAAAATCATTTTGCGTTATCCTATTTTCTGTTGTCATAAACTACCTCGCTATAATCTGTTAAAAATGGTGCTTTGGTTATTTCTAGGCAAGGTGAGTTTTCGTTGCCTAGCTCATAATGCGGCGTGTAACGGCTAGCTTCTAGCTCTAGGTATCTATGCTTTTTATCAGTTTTGCACTCCTTGAGATAATAAAGTTGGTCAACTGCATTTCTTATGCCGTCTGAACCTCTTAACTGCCCTTCCCTGTTTAATTGTGCTGCATATAAAATAAAAATATTTTCTTTTTTAGCTATCTCTGCAACCCATTGAGCTACACGCCCTTGAAATTGTGCCTCATTTTCGCCTTTTTCCATACCTGTAACGATTTGAAGATAGTCAAGAATAACGCCCTCTATCTTGTGTTTTTTGCAATAAGTTATTATTAAATTTCTTAATTTTCCAAAGCTAACTGATGGCGCATCTACGAACAAACCAGCGTTTTTATTTCTACCCACATAGTAGGCTAGCTTGTCTTTAAAATTTTGACTTTGCCTTGTTTTATCGTAAAAAATTATTGAGCTTGTGTTTAAATCGTGCGCTATATTTCTTTGCATAATTTCTGCAACGCCCATTTCAGCAGCTATAAACAAATGATTAACGCCATTTTTAGATAAATTATGGCTTATGCTAGCCAGCGCAATAGTTTTTCCCACCTTTTGCCTAGCCGCAATGCAATATGTTTTTTTCTTATACAAACCGCCTTCCATCGCCCTATCAAGAACTCCCAAATTAGTTGGAAAGCTATTAGTTTCATTATCTAAATTCTCTAAAATATCTTTACAAACTATGCCGTGTGTGCGGCTATTAAAAACATCTTTTGAAACAACGCTGCTAGTGTAATCCTCAATTAGCGTTTCTATGTGTGTGTCAACTCTCATCTCATTTACAGCCTTTGAAAAATAGCTAATGAAATTTCTTTTTTGGTAAAGATTTTCCAAAATTGAAACATAGGTTGACAAAGAAATTAAACCAGCCGCCATAAAAGCGCATTGACTTAAAATTGACTTCTGGTCTTCATTCTCACAAATTCCAACCGCAGATAATAAGTTTAAATGCCCTGTTTCGTGGTAAATATTACCTAACCTTTCATAGGCGACGCCCAAAAATAACTCAGTAAAAATTTCTTTTGTAAAATTGCAACTGTGATAGTTTTCAGGCGTGTTAATTAACATTCCAATAACTATCATTTCAGCTTCTAAGTTTTTAAATTCCATTAAAGCCCCCTCATTTTTTCATTTCTTGCCCATATTTGTGCAAGTGTTTCAGTTGGTTTAGGTTTTGGTGGCTCGGGAGCTTCTTTATTTTTTTTAGCCAATGCCGTTGATGTTCTAACAAACCAATTACCAACTTCTGTTTTTTTCAAACTAGAATAATAATCATCTAAACTTTGAAGCTCTGTTTTTAAATCAAGTTTTGAATAAGCATCTTTCCAACGATTAAAATCATCTTCATTCAATTTTATAATTTTTCCAAAAAAAACAAAATTTTCTTTTTCTTTATCTATTTTATTATATCTATTATCTATTATCTGTTCTCTATTATCTATTATAGGGTTCACTTGGGTTCGTTTGGGTTCTTTTTCTTTTTTTCTACCGCCTTTTTTTCCATTATTTCTGTTTTTTTCACAAGTTTTTTGCCACCTCTCAAAGTCCCAGTCTATATGGTTTATAAAAGGTTTTGATATAGCGTTTAATAACCCAGATAACCCAGTGGGTTCGTTTGGGTTCACTTGGGTTTTAAAGGTAGAATAATTGACAATATATTTGATTAATTGTCCCGCTTGTTCGTCTGTTAATTCTTGAAATATTAAAGATATATCGTGATAAAGGATAAAGCCCTTTTTTGTAGTAAAGTCACTCATTTATAACCTCTCTAGTTAATTCTCATTAGTAGTATGCGGCTTTCTAGTGAGATGCTAGATTTTCGGTTGCAAGCCTAGCCGCATTTTTTATTATAGCTTGTTAAATTTTAGCTTCAAGTTTCTTTTGCTTTTTAAACTCTTTGTATTTTTTCCAAGCATCACTTTTTGGTTGAGTTTGACCAAGTCCTTTACACCAATAATCATTGCGCAATAAAACTTTACACATTCTACGCCAAGAGGGTGCCCATTGTTGGGCTTCAAGTTCTAGCGGGGCTTCATCAGGGATTACCTTATAACCTCTTCTATGCCACCCTATTATAAATTTTTTAAATCTTTCAGTATAATGTTTTTTCGTCTTTTCTGGCATTGTTTGCAAAAGTAAATTACAAAAACTTTTCCAAGTATGCCCTTCAGGTTTTTTTATTTTATTATATCCTGTCATATTTCCACTGTCCTGAATATAAATAGCTCCAGAATTAGCTCCAGCAACTCTAGCAACCAATTTAAACCAAGTTTCAGGCTCTAAAATATGATACAGCCATAAACCTTTTTTTTGGTCATCTCCATAAGGTTGACACAATCTTTGGTCTGACAAGGGAACTCCCGCCATTTGCATTTTATCGTATATTGTATTATGCGGCTTATCAGGAAAAACAGAATGATACTTCCAAATATCTTCCGTTAACCAGTCATAAATAGGATAAATATTCCAAACATTTTTTGCAACTTTTGTAGTCCATCTCCAGCCGTTTAATGTTAAGCCTATCTTTTCCCAAGTTGCAATAGCGCAATAACGATGTAAACTCTCTTGCGCCCTTATTCCTATAAAGCCAGCTGTTGGCTTATCTTCCGAATACCATTCCGCAAACATTATAATAAATTCCTCAAACTCAACTTTACCATTTAAAAATGGATAATCCTTTTCAGTCTTAGCAAACTCTGGCATTTCTCTAATCCATTCGCTTTTTTTACTTTTATCCCAAGCGCACCATTGAGGCTCAAAATTAGTGAGGGCATTTCTTAATAACATAGGAACGCATATCCAATGCGGCTCTATGCAATCTGCATACATTTTAAACATTTCTTGAGCGTGTCTAATAGTTTCAGTGTAGAAAGCCTCCAAATCAATAAACATTACTGCTATTTTTTTATTCTGCTTTCTTGCTTCCGCAGCTACCAAATGAAACATTACGGAACTATCTTTTCCGCCAGAAAACGCAAGATAAGCCTTGTCAACACTTTGCAAGGTTTTAGCTATTCTAGCTTGCGCCGCCTCTAAAACATTTTCGTTTTTATAAACTTTTATTGCCATATACCCCCCTAATAAATAACTGATTGACGACCTGTTGCTAATGCTTGCTCCATATTAACTTCTGGCAAATCGTTGTTTTTAAGCCAGAGATTTAAATATTTTAAAGCTGTATTGTTTGCTTTTTCTTGTTCCTGTTCAGTTAGCAAGAAAAACCCAGAACGAAAACTAGAAGGTATTTTTATTGCGTGACAAGCAGCCGCCTGACCAAGCCAAGCTATTCTATTCATTGTGTTATTAGTTAAATAATGCTCACAAGAATTTTTCCAATTATTGATAATAAAATCTAAAGCTGCCTCAAATTCAGACTCATTTATTAAAAACTCTTTGTATTTTATTTGGCACTCCTCTTTTGTTAAGCCCTCAACGGTTGTATTATAAAAGCCAGCCTTATAACATTCCCATTGGTCAAAAGTATGAAATATTCTGCCTTCAAGGTTCTGCGTTTTTGTCTTTAAAACTTCTTCCTCATAATTTTCTACATCATCATCTATAGCCTTTAATTCCTCTTGAGTAACAAAACCCTCAATATCCCAAGACTTAGAAAACTCTACATCTGAAAACAATTCTTTTAATCCCGTAATTTGGCACAACCTTAAAACTTCATCGGCTTCCATTCCAAGCTCTTTAGCTATCTTTTCATTACTCCAGTTTCTGCGCTTTAATTCAATAACCATATCAGACATAGCTTCCACTTTATGCTTACCTCTAGCCCTGTTATGCCTTACAGTTGCCGCCATTCGGTCTGTTTTATCCCTTCTTTCAGATTTTATTTGAACTACTGGCAGATAACCTTTTATTCTCTCCGTTATTTCCTGACATTCTTTGCCAACTCTATGCCTATGAAAACCATCAACCACTTCATAGCCTTCAGCATCTGGCATTGAAACAATCGGCTGCGTGTACCCATCTGCGCTGATAGAAAGTCTTAAAAGCTCCATTTCTGGAGGCGCAACAGAATTAGGATTATAGTCATTTTGATAAACCGATGTATTTTTTACCCATTTCACAAAATCAACAGGTTCAGCTTTAAAAGGGCTTATTGCGTGAATTTCCTCCCTCATTTCATTTATTAAATCAACTAAATCATTCAAAGGAAAATCCTGTGCCTCTAAAAGCAATTGCCTAAACTTACTCAAGAATTCAACTGGGCTTGCTCTGCTTAATAAATCCATATAACCTCACATTATCCCCACATTGTTAAAAAGTGTTAGCTATCGTGTGAGGTGCAATAGCTAACAGAAATATTGATACACTAATTTACAAACTTGTCTAGTATCTTTTATACAACAATATATCGCAGCTTTTATATTTTTTATAAAAAGATGTTGACTAATGAAAATAACTTTTCTATAATCCGTTCATAGCAATTAGGAAAACCCACCAAAAAGCTAAACAAAAAATAGAAAGGGTTAAACGGATAAATAACCAACAAAGGATTTTATGTGTTCAGTTTACAGAAATGGTAAAAAGCTAGTTACCTTAAATGATATAGGGGCTGCATTACGCTATATAGGATTAAAGGCTTATGCTAAAGAAGTTTTTGAGGCTGGTTATAGCATTAAATATACAAAGGGGCTGTGATGGAAAATCAAAAATCTATATTAAAAGCTGCTATCTGTGATTTTAAAGCTAAAGTGGATAAAATTACAAAAGACAAAGAAAATCCCTTTTTTAAAAGCAGATATGCTGATTTAGCTATTATACTTGAGGTTATAGATAAGGATTTGGCGGCTACAGGCTTAACGCTTAATAGCTACACTCAGTATCAAGATGGTCAATTAATTTTAAAGACAGATTTATCTCACAAGGATACATCAGAAGTTATAAGCTCAATATTTCCTGTGTTTGGTGCGAAAGCTCAGGAATTAGGAAGCTCGATAACCTATGCCAGAAGGTATAATATACAATCACTATTAAATCTTGCGGCGGAAGATGATGACGGTAATGCAGCTAATGCCGCAACAGAAAAGCCTTTATCGGCAGCGGAAAAAAAGCGTAAATACCAAAACTATTTAGATAGCTTGGCTAAGGTGGCTAATAAAGAAATGCTTGATACTATAAAAACTTATCAAAACGGCTGGATTGCGTGGACTAAAATTAATTATGGTCAGGAATATGTAGTGCAGTTGAATAATAAGTTCTTAGAGCTTGAGCAGAAATTCAATGGCAATGCTGCTATTGATGATGAATTACCTGATTTTTTAAAAACTAATTAATAAATTTTATGACAAATATAATTCAAATAGATGAAAAGCTACAAAGCCATATAACTATGGCGGTTCAAAGGGCAAAGGAATTGGTTATTTTAAATGAGCAAGATTTAACCACTTCAACTGATATTGTTAAATTCATAAAAGAAAAAGCAAAGCAGGTGGAAGCTCAAAGGAAGAATTTTGTTGACCCTATCAATGCATCTGTAAAAAATATAAATGCACAATTTAAAGCACTATCTGAGCCGTTAGATGAAGCTGAAAAGCTATTAAAAGGTAAGATATTAGATTTTCAACGCAAACTTGAAGCTGAAAAGAGAGCTATAGAAGAAGCTAAAAGAAAAGAGGTTGAAGAAATGGCAAGGCAGGCAGCAGAGGCACAAAAGCAAGCGGGTGAAATAACGGAGCAGCAAGCCGAAATATTTAATAGGCAGTTAGATATAGCTATGCAAAAGCCCGTTGAGATTGAAAAAGTTAGAGGTTCTGCAACTGGTGCTGTATCGTCAATAACTAAGCGCTGGACTTTTAAGGTAGTAGATATTCAGGCATTGGCAGCAAGTCGCCCTGATTTAGTTGAAGTTATTTCTGTTAATGTAAGGCGTGAAATTCAAAATGGCGTTCGTGAAATTGCTGGATTAGAGATTTATCAAGAAGAAAGTTTAAGTATTAGGTAATATGGCTAAAAGCGAATACATAATTAAAACCTTAGATGGCTGGCTAGATTTAATTCAGTTGGGGCGTGATAAACTTAAGGCTACAGGATTTAAGCCGTTTAAGGTAACTATATCAGGCTTGCAGCGTACTAATGAGCAAAATAAACTGTTACACGCTGTTTTTGAAGATTGCGCTAGGCTAACTGGAATTAAAAATGCTAAATGGTGGAAAAATGAATTAAAGTGTAAAATAGGATTGCGTGAGGTTCATTTAGATTTAGACGACCAACCAAGCTTGATTATTCGCTCGACTACTGAATATAGCACAAAGGAAATGGCAGCGTTCTGTGAAAAAATAGTGGCGTATATGAAAATGAATTATGATGTTGATATTGTATTACCAGATGATTTAACAACTAAAAGCGAGGTGAAAAATGCGTGATATTTTAGAAGAGATGCACATTAAAAGAGAAATGGATAACGCCTCAATTTATAGGCTTAAAGGTAATACTTTTAGGGCTTATAATTCAGATTTTAAGAGTGTAGATTTTGAGATACCAAAGGGCGCAGAGTTTTGTATTTCTTGTGTTTTTGGGGTTAAGTTTTTTGATAAAGATTTAAAGCCATTAACAGGAATGATAACTTTAGATGAGGCAAGAGATGGATTATAAAAAAACAGAGGATTTTATAATTGGTAAAATAAAACAAGCAGGCTTTAAAAATGCAATCACATTTAGTGAAGTTGATAGCCTGTTGCTAGGTTATATATTGCCTACGCTAACATTAGCAGGCTGGGGTTTAACAACTGAGCATATGGAAAAAAATAATATAATTGCTTGGTTTTCTAAGTTGCAACAATCAGGCAAAGTAAAAATAGATGCAGATAATAAAAGATATTTAATTTTAGATGAGGCAAAAGATGAGCAGCACTAAAAAACAAACGCTAAAAATAAAAGCCACGCATAAGGCTTGGTTAAACGAACATAAGCAGAATGTTATTGCTGCTATCAAAGAACATCTTGAGCAAAAAGAGGTGACCTACCCTGATTATATCAGGTTCAAGGCTTACATTAATTTGCTTGAGCTGTGCGACTGTAATTTAACTACAGTTGATTTTATTAAAAAACAAGTAAAGGTATAAAATGAATATATCAGCAGAACAATTAAGACAAATCGTTTCAAAAATAGAGCGAATTGAAGAAGAAAAAGCAAACATTTTAGAGGCTTTAAAAGATGTTTATAATGAAGCAAAATCACAAGGTTTTGATGTTAAAGTATTAAAAAAAGTTATTAAAAATCGTAAAATAGATAGGCAAAAGTTAGAAGAAGAAAAAGAGCTTATTGAAATTTACACAGATTCACTAGGGGGTTGATATGAAAATATGCTTACAAGGACTGGTTAGAAATGCTAAAAATGATTTAAGAAATAGAGCTAACTTATCAAGAGTTAAAGATGTTGTTGAAGGGTTGCAAGATATTATAGTTGCATTGTTAAAAGGTGATGTAACTCACGAACAAGCTAAAGAATTTTTATTTAACAGCAATAACCCAATTGAAAAAGTAGAATACTATCAAAGTTTAATTACAATAACTCCAGAGGAAGGTAAATAATATGGCAATGAAATTTTTAAAAGACGCAGTTTATAGCGAAAAATACACAGATAAAGAAGGTAATGAAAGAACTAAATACACTAACATTGGTGCATTGTTTGAGCGTGAAGATGGCTCACTTTGCGCTAAAATATTAGGTTCGTGGGTTAGTTTCTATGATAAAAAACCTAAAACAGAAAGTGAAAACAAGCACGCTAATTCTGATTTTGCCAAGTCTGCTAAACATTATGAGGCTAAACAAAATGGATACCAGAAGCAAGATGAGCTAGAAGACGATATTCCTTTTTAAATAAAAAACTTAATTTAATATGGAAACCATTGAAAAAGTAAGAGAAATTATAAAGCTACTTAATGTTAATGAAAGTTGGTTCTGCGTTAATGTACTCAAGCGCACTAAACAATATCTACATATTAGAGCTAACCACGATAAACAAGGAATAGTTTTGGAAAAAGAAACTGTTTTAGATTGGATTAAAAACATTAGGCAGCATTTAAAATTATTATATGGCTCTGACTTAAACCTTGCAGGCGGTATTATTGGCAAGTGTTACAAAATTACAATACAGATAGAAAAAGGATTAAAAAAATAATTGACTTAGTTTTATAATAATATATAAAAGGTAAATAACTTATATAAAGATTTTATGCAAGTAACTTTAGAATTAACTACGCCACATAGAGAATTACCAATAACCTGTGAAGTTGACATTGACGGCTTTTACAACAATCGTGATGTTGGTGCTTCTTGTCGTGATTGGGATGTAACTGGCACTACTTATTTCTATAAAAATGGTAGAGCAATAACTGGTAAAAAAGAACAATATTTAGATAATTATTGTTTAGGTAAAGACTGGTTTCAAGAAATGATTATTAATGAATTAGAGGGGTGATATGGAAAATAATAGATTTAAAAATTATACAACTTCAACGGCTTTTAGCATTAGTTTATCTAGGGCTATGATTGAAACTTTATGTCTGCTTGAGCAATACGGAAGTTATTATGTAACCAGACATTCTTTTTCATCTTTATATAATAGGGGGTTGATTGAATTAGATGGTGTGGCGAGTTCTGATTTGCCCGATACTATAAAAACACAATTAAGCCCGTGCGTTAAGCTAACCGAAGCTGGCAAGGCAATAATTCCGTTACTAAAATTGAGTGGCTTATATATTGAATATACTATGGCAATAGAGATACCTTCACCAACTTTAACTTTAAAAGGTAGGTAATTGATATGGAAGATAAAAGCAAAATATTTTTAAAACAAGAAGCGATTAAATCTGCTGAGACATTTATAGATAATGCTAAATGTCAGGCTGTAATAGATGTTGAAAAACTTATTAAGAAGCTAGTTGAAAAAGATATTGAAACTATAAATTAATTTTATGCAAATTTTAGACAAAATAGATGATGCGATTGAAAGTACCAATAAAAGGTGCGAGGAGCTTACTAATGCGGCTGATGGTTTAATGGCTGCAATTGATGAGGCGTTGAATCAATTAAAAAAGGTAAGTGATGCATCTAATGTGTAAATAAAAATATTATTGGCACGAAGTATGGCAGCATAATAATATGTATTCTACTATTTTTAAGTGTGAAAAATGCGGCAAATTAAAACACAAAGTTTTGACATTAACAAAATTTAACAAAAGGTAATTTATGGAAAGAGTAAAAGAACTATTTGAAGGATTTAGTTTATTTGTACTAGCCATTTTTACCATATCTCTAGCTTTATTTTTATTAGCTATAGTTGCAGTTATTGCGTTGCCTTTTGCTGTACTGGCATTGATAGGGTTTATATTTTATCTCATAATTCCAACTAAAAAAACGCTTATAAATTTTAACATAAAAAAGGAGTAATATGGAAAAGAGAAAATTCAATCTAAGCATTAAACAACAAGTCCTAGCGTTTGTAATATTCACAATACTGGTATGGACGCACGCACAACTTAACCCGATTGACATTAACATTGAGGTTAAAACTGAAACTAGGCTACTGTTTAAACCGAAGCCAGTTGAAACTGAAGGCGCATTTGATATTTTAATGGCCCCAAACAAAACGCCAAAAGATTATTCATCTGTGTTTCTAACAGTTTAGGAGAATTATATGAAATTATCAGAAAAGCCCAAAGATTGGAAAAACAATAACTTTTTAGGAAGATTAGAGGATTGCGCCAAGTTGTTGTGCACATACGGATATATAACGCAAAAACAAAAAGAAAGAATTTATAATAAAATTGTCCAGCAATTAATTAAAGAAAATAGCTGCGATACTAAAAATAATTGGTGATGAAATTAGAAGAAATAAAAAAATTAACTGAAGAGGCTGAGTGGTGGGATTGTTATGGTTGGGAAAATAATTACGACAAGGTCCTAGTAGCTCTTTATAGCGCAATTGATTTGATAGAAAAACTAAAAAAATATTGATAACAAAGGGGATTTATGAAGAAAACTAAGATAATATTATCGGTTCTGGCTGTTATAGCTGTAACCAATGCTGCAAGTTTTGTTGTAGGCACTAATTATGCTATACAGTTTAACATAGAGCGTAAAGACGAACAGGTGGCTATAAATGAAATGCCTATGCCAATAGAGGAAACTTTAAATGTTAATAACCCGCATATAGTTTCGGCTGATGCGTTTAGTGTATTGGGGGAATAATGATAACAAATAACGAACAGTTGAGGGAGTTTGTGGAAAGGGTCAGTTTGCCTCAAAGTTGGACTTTTACCACGCCTTCGGAAGTTAAAGGATTTATCCAAGCCCTTACAAACGCAATAGGAGGACAAAATGACAAATAAAAAGCAACTAACTAGAAATGAAATAATTGAGTTGAGGGCTAGGGCTATTGTCAGAGAAATGGGTGTAGCTTATTTAAAAGAAACTGATACGACTTTTTGGAAATGCCGCAGAAGGGAAGCCGAAGCCACCATTAAAGCAGACGAAAAGGCAGGGGTTTTAGCGCTTGTTGAGGAGCGGGATATGGCAAAATCTTATGAGGTAAAAGTTGCGAAAGTTCCAGTATATAACTGTAAGAAAGAGGTATCAAATGACAACAAATAAAGTGAAAGAGTTGGTTGAGAGGATAGAAGAAGGAATGAGTAATTCAGCAGTTTATACTTATCCTAATGACATTTTATTACAAGACTGCAAAGCCGAGCTAGAAAGGCTTGAGGCGAAGAATGCTAGATATAAAGATGCTTATCAAAGTATTGCTAATATTCAAAAATGCAATTATCCGCAAATTTCAGTTGATGATGTAATTCATATTATTGATGAGGCGGTAAATATCTTAAAACAACCAGAGGGGGGTTTAGTATGATAGAAAAACTAAAGAATTGTCCTTGTTGCGGAGGAAAGGCGGAGATTAAAACTGGAAAACATAGCACGGGCGATGGATTTGTAAGATTAAATTGTATTAGTTGTATAATCTGCGGTCTAAATACTGGTTACCATTCAGTTAGAAAAGGTAGCGCAAAAGTAATATGGAATGCCCGTTATACCAATCAAATACCAAAGGGAGTTTAGTATGTTTAAGAAATACGATAAATTTACTTGGTGGACACCCAAATGTATTCCAAGGTACACTTTGTATTTTAATGAACCTATGACTAAGTTTCAAATTATTTGGGAAACAAAAGGCATTTATTTAACTTATCTAAAAAGCTGCTTTGGAATTTTGCGAGAGTTTTCTAAATTACCGCCAGAAGTCTTAAAGGAAATTGCTAATAAAACTAACAAAAGGTAAATAATATGAAACTTCACAGGCGATATAAAACCAGCAACAGCTATGTTGCACAGGTTATCGAATTAAAAACAACAGGCGAGTTTTATATAGTTGCTAATATATTTGATAAATTAAATAACCATAAGGGCAAAGCTCATTTTAATGCAGAAGGTAAAATTGAGAAGGTTAATGAAAAATACGGAAATTTAATAATGAATAGGGGCGAATGATGAACTACGAAGAAATAAAAAAGATTGCTGATTCTAACGCTTGGCTTCTTCACGAATATTTGCGTGAAAATTCACGAGATGATGAAGAGCCTATTACTATGGCTGGGTCAGATTATACAGAAATAGCAGATGCCCTAATTGCTGCGGTTAAAATGATTGATACTCTAAATGGTGGTTTAGCTTGGTTAGGGCAATGGATAATTGATGAAAGGGCTGGCACGCCTGATTTAGATGGTTGGATTTCGAAAGCTAAAAATATTGGCAAAGAATGGCAACTTGAGGCACATAATTTGAATGTTGAAAATGAAATTATTAAGGAAG
>JACCDR011190775.1_pt1 | contig 32378 bp, 24 predicted proteins | sample 7446431 | NCBI WGS metagenome assembly JACCDR01 (sample SAMN15323443, study PRJNA562643) | freshwater metagenome | isolation source: river surface water | place: USA:Blue River Watershed | collected 2017-08-17
GGCTCCTTACCAACTCTTGTAATAACGCTATTTCATTAGGGATCTCCATCTGTTTGTGGCGGGGGATAAGATGCTTCTTATACGTTTTTAGATCTGTTGGGGTTGTATGCCTAAGCTTTTACAAAAAAACCTAGAAAAAATATACAAACAAGTCGCCAAAATCACCAAAGAAGTCTATGAAGCTCAACGTCCCAATCCACTTCTGGCTGAAGGCATTTCTAGTACAGAATCCCTAGTCATTCGCCTCAATGAATCGTTTCAGGTGCAGGGAGTAACCACCTTGCAGGCATTGCCTTGGCAAGATCATGTCATGGAAAGACTCCGAAATACTTGTCTGCTCACTTCCCTGCGGGACGTAGAACAGGCATCTGATTCGTTTCGGGCCTTGTTCTGGGTGTATCAGTTTACTAGACAGCTGCTGCTCAATGGGGCTATTATTCCGCAATTGCTGCATACCAAACAAAATATTTATATTATCCGCTGGATTCCAGCCACCAACCACGCCCCCGTCAAACACCTCTTTGATACCTTGCTACGCATTGTTCCTTCTGATCTGTTGCAGATAGAAACCCAAAAAACAATTGCATACCAAACGCCCGAACAACAACTCTATACCCTATGCGCGTTGTGTATCCATGACATCCTAAACCTAGCAGCAATAGAGGCAGTAGGCATAAAACCTACCTATTCACGTTCACATACAAAAGGTTATTCCATTACCTATGAATGGATTGATGAGTTTTTTTTTCGCCAGGAACCCTACGCCTTTAATCGTTTTGAGGACAAAGAAATACCTGCCATCATCCAACGTTGGCTCAACAACTTCTACATTACCCACAAAAATTTTGTACCAACCCTGCGGGTCACCGAACAGGAAGAAACAGCCGAATTTGAAGTAGATGTACTGATTGAAGACAAGTCTAAACCGATGAACGCCCCAGCAAGTTTACAAGAGGTGCTCAAGAAAAAGGCCTATGAAGCCTCTCGTTTTGACATTCTACAGGACTTAATGCTGCTGGCCAACTACTTTCCAGCCCTCAGTAAGGTGGTCAATTCTAAAGGAACGAAAAAGGCTACTTTTGACACACAATCGTTTGTAGAAGTGTTGTTATCTATATTGCCTGTTATGCAACTATTTGGTATACAGATACTTTTACCAAAATCTCTTAAATCGTGGGTGCGTCCGGCCATTTCTGGAACTCTGACAGGCAAAAAGAAGTTTCAAGTAGGCTCGTACCTGAATCTGGAAGATATGCTAACTTTTAACTGGCAAATCTCTCTGGGTGACGAGGTCATAGACCCCAAAGAATTCCGTCAGTTGGTCAGAAATACCAATGGACTGGTCAAAATCAAAGACCGTTATATACTCGTTGAGCAAAAGGAACTAGACAAACTCTACAAACGTCTCGAAAATCCACCTAGCCTGTCAGGCGTAGACCTGCTGAAAACAGCCTTGGCAGAAGAATACAATGGGCATAAAATCGGGCTGTCTGCAGAGGTGTTAGAACTGCTCAAAACCCTGACCCAGCCCCAAACTATTCCATTGCCAGAAGGCTTACAAGCTACCCTTCGCCCCTACCAGAGGTCGGGCTACGACTGGATGCTCAAAAATACCCAACTCGGCTTTGGTAGCCTCCTAGCCGATGACATGGGCTTGGGCAAAACCTTGCAGGTGATTACACTCTTGCTCAAATTTAAAGAAGATGGAGCCTTTCAGAAGAAAAAAGGAATCATTGTGGTTCCTACTACCCTACTCACCAACTGGCAAAAAGAAATCTCCCGGTTTGCTCCTTCTCTCAGGGCTGCCACTTATCACGGAACCAACCGAAAGTTAGACCTGACCCAACATGACCTGCTGCTGACTACCTACGGACTGATTCGTTCGGATGCAGACAAGCTCAAAAAGACAGACTGGTATTGTATGGTTATAGACGAAGCCCAGAATATCAAAAACCCAACCGTTGAACAAACCAAAGCTGTCAAAACCCTGAAAGCTGACATTCGCATTGCCATGAGTGGTACACCTGTCGAAAACCGGCTATCAGAGTTCTGGTCTATTCTGGACTTTACCAACAAAGGATATCTGGGCAACTTAAACAAGTTTACCACCGATTTTGCCCGTCCCATTCAACTGGAAGGGGATCAAAAACAACTGGATATTTTCAAAAAAATCACCGCTCCGTTTCTGCTACGGCGGGTCAAAACAGACCGAAGCATTATTTCAGATCTGCCAGACAAGGTGGAAAACAACCACTATTCTAGTTTGGTCAAAGAACAGGCGGCGTTGTACGAAAGTGTGGTAAGCCAGACCATGAAAGACATTGAGGAGTCGGAAGGTATTGCCCGCAAAGGACTGGTACTGAAGCTCATGACGGCCCTGAAACAAATCGGAAACCATCCATTTCAGTATACAGGCAAAGGCAACGCCAAGGCAGAACTATCTGGCAAAGCCCTGTTGCTGCTGGAAATACTCGAAAACATCTACGAAGCCAATGAGAAAGTATTGATATTTACCCAATATAAAGAAATGGGGGATTTGCTGGTGCAGTTTATTGATACCCATTTTCAACGTCAGTCCCTTTTCCTACACGGAGGTGTGAGTCGCAAAAAACGAGATGAAATGGTAGCTCAGTTCCAAACCGACCGCCATGCCCATACTTTTGTATTATCTCTGAAAGCTGGAGGTACAGGCTTGAACCTGACCCAGGCTAACCACGTAATCCATTATGACTTATGGTGGAATCCGGCCGTAGAAGCTCAGGCAACCGATCGAGCTTTCCGCATCGGGCAAACCAAAAATGTACTGGTATATCGGTTGATCAATCAGGGTACGTTTGAAGAAAAAATCAATGACATGATTCATTCCAAGAAGAACCTGGCCACCATGTCTGTGCAAACAGGCGAAACCTGGCTTGGAGATATGTCTACTGAAGATCTGAAGAAGCTCATTGCGTTAACCTAACACTGATACAGGCATGGCTTTTGTCTATGTGAAACCATGCCTGTTATTCTCCTAGCTTTCGCTTAAGTTCTTCCAATTGCTGAAGTAATTCCTGTGTTTGCATCTCTTTCTCTGCCAATATTTTTTGATTTTCAGTGAGTTCTTTATCTTTTTCTTCTAGTGCATTTTCTGTATCAACCAAGGCTTTAGTTGTATCCGCTAGAGCCTTGGCTGTATCTGCGATCATAGCATTTATGGTACGCCAAGCTTCCTGCTCAATTTCTATTTTCTTACGTTCTTCTGGTTCAGTACCTGCATAATGCAGAATATCAGCCATAAGCTTGACTTCTTCTAAGTCTACCAGATAAGGATAGTTTTTAATAATATTCGTTTCATCCAGAAAATGCGTTTGCTCAAACAGGCTCAGCAGTTTGTCCAACCGGGTCTGGTAACGACTACGAATCCGATGCACTTGTACCACATAACAATCATGGGTTAATTTTTCGATAAACTCACTTTTCTTGTCAATAATGGTTTTTTCCACCAAATCTTCATAGATCCGATTGACTTTGATACACGGGCTTTGGATATCAGGCAGGTTAAAGCCTAGCACATAGATAGTGGTAATAGGCAAAACTACTTTCTCCCTATCAATGGTGTCTTCTTTTTTGTATTGTTCGGCTAGGTAGTTGCGAAACCGCATCAAGTCGGTTAGGTTACGGGCCTTCTGGATTTCAATGAGCACCTTTTTGTAGTCGCCTGATTCAGTTTTGATGGTAGCAATAAAGTCCAGCCGCAAGATATGAATAGCCAGCCGTTCGCGTATTTTTTCTTCCACAAAGGCTTGCACTGCTGGGTCTGTCAGATCTAGGTCTTGGACAAAAGTAAACTCCTGTGATTTGACTTCAACGGCTTCGATGGTTTGATCAAGAAGGGTTCCGATGAAGAACTTAGCCACTTTTTCGTTCTCCATCAGCCGTTTAAACACAACATCGTATATCGGATTGGCAATAATCATAGTACATGGATTTGACAAGACAAATGTACAGAAATCTGCCTAATTTATTTGTATCCCATAAAAAAACCCTTATCTTTGCGGCATCATATTCTTTTGTCTATTCCAAATGGTCTTTTGTTTCACATCTAGCGAAAAAGTAGCGGGCAATGCGTGCATCAGAGCCGTAATCGCTGCCAGCCAAATCGTCTTCAGTACAGACGGGGAGGTAGAACTATTTTCGGAGCAAAGAAACTGACAGACTATTTGTATCAAATATCTCTGGGTCTCTTCTTCCGAAGAGACCTTTTTTGTTGTGCCTCCCCGATCATTGCATCTTGATTCAGATAAGATCAAGGTAATCCTACAATCAAGTAAATCAAGGTTCAGACACATAATCCAGACAATTCTATACACCTAAAAATCATGGTTCAGATAATCATTCTGCTGACATTTTTTTCATTGCTGCACCAGATTCGGGTGTGACAGGTAGGGTTTTGTCTAGATACAACCATCCGCCTCTCATCCCGAAGATGAGGGGCTTTTTTATTTTCTATTCATCCGGAATGCAGCTCTGTATCAACTCATTCCGACAATATATTTTCCTATGAAAAACAGACAACACTTTCGCAATATAGGTATCATGGCCCACGTAGACGCAGGTAAAACGACGCTTACCGAACGCATTCTGTACTACACTGGGGTAACACACACACTCGGCAATGTAGACGACGGCAATACGGTCATGGACACCGATCCACAGGAAGCCAAACGAGGTATTACCATTTCTTCTGCGGCAATTACAACCTACTGGACATACAGAGATGTGTCACATCAGATTAATGTGATTGACACGCCTGGTCACGTAGACTTTACAGCCGAAGTAGAACGGTCGTTGCGGGTGCTGGATGGAGCTATTGCGGTATTTTGTGCCCGTTCGGGGGTACAGCCACAATCGGAAACCGTTTGGAATCAAGCCACTAGACATGGCGTACCACGCATTGCGATGGTCAATAAAATGGATAGGCAGGGAGCTGATTTTCTGCGTGTGGTGGAAGAAATCCGACAACGGTTGCATACCCATGCCCTTCCAATACAGTTGCCCATTGGGTCTGAAGACGACTTTAGGGGTATCATTGACCTGATTGGCTGGAAAGCTTATCTCTGGCACTCATCAGATGGTAAAACGTATGAAACGGTGGAAATTCCAGCACAAATGCTCGAAGAAGCTGCCCACTGGCGCAGCCACCTGTTGGAAGAACTGGCTCTGTATGATGAGGTTCTGCTTGAAAAATACCTTTCTCAACCCGATACCATTACAGAAGGGGAAATAATTCAGGCTTTGCGAACAGCCACGCTACATTTGCAGGTAACGCCTGTACTGTGTGGCTCTGCTTATAAAAACAAAGGTGTACAACCCTTGCTGGATGCAGTGGTTCAGTATTTGCCAGCTCCTACGGATATTCCAGAAGTCAAAGGTATGCATCCGGAAAACCAACAGGAAGTAGTTTTACATACAGACACATCGGAAACATTAAGTGCCCTGGCATTTAAGATTATCAGTGATGACTATGTGGGCAAGCTGACGCTGGTGCGTGTGTATTCGGGTGTGCTAAGCAGCGGTGACACGATCTGGAACGGTCGAACAGGCAAGAAGGTACGGGTGAGCCGCCTGATGCGGATTTTATCCAGCACCTACCAACCTGTAGATACCATTGAAGCAGGTGATATTGGGGCGGTTATTGGACTGAAAGATGTCAAAACTGGAGATACCCTGGCTCATCCCGACCGTCCGATCTGGCTAGAAGCCATGGTGTTTCCAGAACCCGTGTTTGGTTATGCCATTGAACCAAAAACAGCCAAAGATGCGGACAAGCTTGGGGCAAGCCTGTCCAGATTGCTAGACGAAGACCCAACGTTGTCGGTAGAAGTAGATGCCCAGTCTGGTCAGACCATTCTGAAAGGCATGGGTGAGTTACACTTGGAAGTTGTACTGGAAAAACTGGCCTCTGACTATCAGATGTTGGTCACCAAAGGCAAACCACAGGTGGCATACAAGGAGGTTTTGAGTCGGTCGGTCATTCATCGGGAGGTGTACAAGAAACAAAACGGAGGCAGCGGCAGTTTTGCCGATATTCATTTTGAGTTGTCGCCTCGTGCAGATGGATTGTCGGGGCTGGAGTTTATCAATGATGTCAGAGGCGGGGTTATTCCACGCGAGTTTATGGCATCGGTGCAGAAAGGATTTGTCGAAGCCATGAAACAGGGTGTTCGGGCAGGCTATCCGCTGGAATCCATGTGTGTACGTGTGTTTGATGGTTCTACACATGAAAAAGATTCACATGCACAGGACTTTGAGCAGGCTGCATGGCTCGGTTTCCGGGCAGCTGCGATACATGCAGATGCCCAGTTGCTGGAGCCGTACATGTCGGTCGTAGTGAGCACACCCGACGAGTACACAGGCGTGGTTACAGGTGACCTGAATCGTCGCCGGGGGTTGATAAAAGGCATAGAAAAGAAAACAGCCGTACAAGAAATCTGTGCCGAAGTTCCTTTATCTGAGTTGTTTGGCTATGTCAATACGTTGCGTACGTTATCGTCTGGTCGGGCATCGGCTTCAGTGACGTTCCATTCGTACCAGTTGGTACCTAAAGGCATGACAGCAAAGGTGTTGGCAGAGGTAGCAGCGAGTCTGTGACCGTTTCTAATAAAGTATCCGAAAGGCGGTCTTCAAGGCCGCCTTTTTTATGATAGGAATGGTACGAAAATGGAGGCTGAACGTTTGCCCCCTTACAAGAGTAGCCCCACTACTACAAGACAGTACCAATCCTGCAATGATCTGTTGATATGCCTTGACTCTACAGGAAAATGCCTGTGAACCTATGGTCAAACTTCTTGATTATTTTCCTGTTTGCGTAGGTTTGGAGCTGCGTTTCATGGGCCATATTTCGTGGTCTTCACGGGCAGTAGCCATAATAGCTTCCATTTCCTTCACTACTTCTGGATGCTCGGCAGCCACATTTTTGGTTTCGCCAATGTCTGTGGACAAGTCATAGAGTTCGGTTTTGCCATCGGGATCGTGGCGGATGGCTTTCCAGTTGCCTTTGCGAACAGCCTGGTCGCTGGTTTTGTTTTCGTGGAATTCCCAGTACATATACGAATGCTGTTTCTGAGCTTTAGGTTTACCTGTCAGCACGGGCATCAGAGAAATTCCTTCGGTTGGAATCTTGTTCTTTGTCAAGTTTATCCCTGCCATTTCAGCTACGGTAGGCATCACATCCCAAAAACCTGAAATATGGTCTGTCGTTTGTTTGGCAGGGATTTTGGCAGGCCAACGTACGATAAATGGCTCCCGGATACCCCCTTCATATAAATCTCGTTTGGCTCCTTTCAACGGGCCGGCACTGTTGTGTTGAGAAGGATGAGCTCCACCTTCTTTGTGCGGGCCGTTGTCACTACTAAACATGATCACCGTATTTTCGTCCATGCCCAAGGCTTTGAGTTGGGACATCAGTTTGGCTACATCACGGTCTATGCGTACCACCATCGTTGCATACGCTGCGGCGGGATAGGCTTGGGAATTGTATGCACCTAGGTTTTCATGTGTACTGCCACCTTGGTCTTTCATCACATAAGGTTTTTCGGGGAACTTTCCTTTAAAGCTATTGAAGAGACTATCTTCTGGCACTAGCATTTCGGCATGAGGTGTGACATAGGCCAAGTATAGGAAGAACGGTTGGTCTTTCTTCTGTTCTTTCACATATTTCAGGGCCTCATCTGTAAAAATATCGTTGGAATAATAACCTCGTTTGTTGTTTTCATTGAGCACAACGGATTCTTTTTTTCCGTTGCGGAACAGATAATCCGGATACTGGTAGTGGGCATGTGCCTGATTCAGAAAGCCGTACATGTAATCAAATCCTTGCTTGGTAGGTTCACCAGTAGACCCATCCATACCCAGACCCCACTTCCCAATCACAGCAGTGCGGTAACCGGCAGTTTTCAGGACTTCGCCCAATGTGACATCCTGCGGACGCAGTTCCAGTCCAGAGCCAAAACCATAGGGGCCTGTTTCGTAGTTGCCACGTACCCGACAGTGGCCAGGGTCACGACCTGTCATCAGCGATGCCCGCGAAGGGGCACATACGGGACTACCCGCATAATGCTGTGTAAACCGGATGCCTTCTGCGGCCATGCGATCTAGTGTGGGGGTACTAAAATGGGTTTGTCCATAGCAACCCAGGTCGCCATAGCCCATATCATCTACCAGAATGTAAATGATATTGGGCTTAGGAGCTGTTGTTTTGGATTTCTGTGCATGGGTACAGGCCCCTATCCACACAAAGAGAAGACAGATCAGAATGTTTTTTTTCATGAGATGCAAAAGAATAAATTTACTCAGACTAGCGTCAAGATTACAAGAAAAGAGTTATTCTCAAACCCTCTTTCGAGAAAAGTTTTGAGAATAAATCACCTTTACACAACAAAGATTGTATAAACCTACAAAGGTTTAATAATATAGCCAAATGTATACCTAACATCGGTAAAGCATGGCTAGTTTTATTTCTGCTTCTTTCCGGGGTTCTAGTTTGGTTTCAAAAGTCTGGTCTTGATTACTTTTCCGTTTTCAGTCAGTTCCCATTTGAAGGGCTTTTCCTTGTTCAAATCAACCAACTGGGGGTTTTCCCATTCTGTGAATGTAAAGGACTGTGCACAAGCTCCTGCTGGCAACAGCCAGAACAGGCAACGTATGATTTTCTTCCGCATTTAGGTAAGTGTTTTGAAAGTTGTATATACGAAGTTCGTTTTTTTACCAAACTGAAAAACCAAGCTCGCAGCAAAGACTGATCTGTAGACAAAATTTGCCCCTAAAAACAAGCATTCAGACCCACGCAGAACTCTGTATCAGATGATTAAAAAATCTGCGACTACAGTCTGAAAGAATAACTTTATTTCCATTCTTCCTTCTCTGTCAAGAAAAAATAGCTAGAAATCACATTTCTCTGTTGGTTTTTATTCCTAAAACAACAATATTGCAACTATGTTGCATCTTATTTCTATTTTCTTTTCTGCTGTGCGTACATCCAAACGTATGTTTATGTATGTCTGGTTCTGGATACTCCTTTTCTCCTGTCTGCCTGTTGTGGGGCAGTCTGCCTGCACCTTATCCATTCGGGGAATCGTGACCCATTCTACACAAGAAACACTGCCTGGAGCCATTATTTATATTCCACAGCTTCATCAGGGTACGACAACCAATGAGAAAGGCGTATTTTACCTCAAAAATCTGTGTCCGGGGTCATATACCCTCGTTTGCCAGTATGTAGGCCATCAGGCACAATCTCGGTTACTTACACTTTCGGCCTCTACAGACACGATTCACTTTGAGTTAGCCGAACTTTCCCAAACACTGGAAACGATTCAAATTCACGGAAATACAGAAACGCCCATACATTCGCAGAGTCAGGCGGCCTTACAGGGAGCAGATCTAAAACGGGTAGAAGGAGCAGCCTTGGGCGAAATGCTCAAAACACTTCCAGGCATGAACTCCATCCAGACCGGACCCAGCATATCCAAACCCGTCATTCATGGCCTGCACAGCAACCGGGTATTGATTCTGAACAATGGCATCCGACAGGAAGGTCAGCAATGGGGCAGTGAACATGCACCTGAAATAGATCCCTTTGTTGCCAAACGAGTAACCGTACTCAAAGGAGCTTCCAGTGTACGGTATGGAGCAGATGCCATTGGCGGGGTGATTCTGGTAGAACCTGAATCATTGCCGTATGCAAATCCGCTGGCAGGTGAGGTCAATATACTGGGTTACAGCAACAACCGTCAGTTAACTACCTCGGCTCTACTAGAGGGTTCTGCTTTCAAAAAGCTGGCCTGGCGGCTACAAGGCACGTATAAAAAAGCAGGGACAGCCCAAACCCCAGATTACTACCTGACAAACACGCAGTTTGAAGAACAGAATTTTTCCTTGTCGGCAGGCTACCACGCCAACCGGTTTGGAGTAGAAGCTTTCTTCAGCCGGTTCTCGACCGATATTGGCATTTTTCAAGGTGCTCATATTGGTAATAGTACAGATCTGAACACTATCCTGCAAAACTCCCGACCGACCATTCCGCTGGAGTTTAGCTACGCCATCAATCGTCCGTATCAGGATATCGCCCATCATTTACTAAAAATCAGCTCTTATTATAACCATCCATCCCTAGGAAAATTGAACCTGACATTGGGATACCAGCAGAATTCCCGCCAGGAATACGACCTTACCCGCGGCAGTGATACCCAACCCTCTACAGACTTTCAACTTTATACCTATACCTATGAACTGCTTTGGGAACACCGTCCGCTCCATAAAAACAACACAGGTACGATAGGTATATCTAACCTCTATCAGGGCAATGCCATTGATGGCAAACGAATTTTCCTGCCCAATTTCAATAACCTGGGCATAGGTGTGTTTGCCATTGAACACTGGGTAAAAAATAACTGGGAGCTAGAAGCTGGCATCCGGTACGACTATCGTTTTTTGCAAATTTATCGTCGGAAAAGAGGCAATAGCTCGGTGGTACTTTCGCCTTCTTATACCTATCAAAACCTGGCTGGAACCATCGGAGCTGTGTATTATCCCAACAACACTTTGTCTATACGTCTGAACCTGGGCACCGCCTGGCGACCCCCAACAGCCGCTGAGCTATATAGTGACGGTGTACACCACGGCGCAGCCACCTACGAAAAAGGCGACTCCACACAGACCAGCGAAAAATCCTATCAGGCTACAGGCAGTGTGCAGTGGCATCCTACCAGTCAGATCCAACTAGAAATAGGTGGCTATGTCAACTACATGCAAGGCTACCTTTACCTGACCCCTGATTCGCTGCCACAGGTGACCATAGCCGGAGCCTTTCCGTCCTATCAATATACGCAGGTCAATACTTTGTTTAAAGGACTAGATGCAACGATTAAATATACTTTTTTGCCCAAGCTATATTGGCAAGGAAAGATGGCTATTGTCCGAGCCCGCAACCTGACAGCCAACGAATACCAGAATTTTATTCCAGCTGATCGGTTTGAAAACCTGGTTCGGTATGAAAATCCTACTTGGAAAAAGCTAAAAAACCTCTACATAGAAGTCTTGGCGACGAATGTCTTGCGACAAAAACGTACACCTACGATAGGCATTCTTCGAACAGAAGTTTCAGGGGTAGAAAAAACTATCTACATCAATGATTTTCGGGTTCCTCCCGATGGCTATACACTGCTACAGGCCGAAGTTGGATGTACCATTCCAGTCTGCCAATCCATGTTGGATATCAGTCTGTCAGTACAAAACCTGGCCAATACCCGCTACCGCGAATACCTGAACCGTTTCCGCTACTTTGCCGATGATACAGGACGCAACATTTTACTCCGGCTCAAATATAGGTTCTGAACGAAGGGTCAAAAAGATTATAAGGTCAAACGTTTCGGATTGAAACTTTTGACCTTATAACTTGTTAGCTTATCCCCTAAAACCTACTTTTATTTCCAAAGTGGGTGCTGCGTAATAGCTGTATTGTTGTCTATTTCCACCTGTGGCAGAGGCCATACATAGTCTTTGGGTTGGGGTACTATTACAGCACCAATAAATTTGCGGACATAGTTACCATCCTTATCCTTTTCTCCTTCAAGCATTTGTTCTAGCATTCCCCATCGGCGCAGGTCAAAATACCGTTGATGTTCCAGTGCAAACTCCCACCGACGTTCGTCACGAATATATTGCCGCATCTGGTCTTGTGTCAACCCAGCCGGATAGTTAGGCATACCCACACGGCTTCTCACTTTATTGACAGCCGTGTAGACTTCAGTAACTGCCTCACCAGCGGCTTCATTTTTTGCTTCTGCATACATGAGTAGTACATCTGCATAGCGGTAGAGATAATAATTCTGTTGCCCTTTCGAGTATACAATGTTAGTCACTTCCACAAATTTCTTTTTCGCAAACGATGTATTACTAGTCCAACTCCATACTTTGTTGCCACCAGGTGTTACGTCAGCCGAGGTAAAAATAGTAGCCCGCAAACGAGGATCTCTATTGGCAAACCTACTGGCACCACTGCTATTGTACAAGGGAGATTTTGTTCCATACAAATTTATGTTGTCTGCAATGGGCTTACCATCGGTACACAGGTATGAATCTACCAGATTATTAGAGGGTGTCAGGTTTGTAAAAGGCTTAAGAGGAGCTGCTGCGGTATCAATGGTAGTAGAGAAGCTACTTTCTCCATTAGGATCTACTTCACTGCCATCAAAATTAATCTCAAAAACACTTTCTTTTGAAAACTCTCCAGCAGGCACAAACAAACTGGCATAGTTGCTTACCAGACCATATTTGTATGGAGCACTCATGAGTGGTTCCAGGGTAGCAGCAGCCTTGTCATACTCCTTCTTATACAAATACAGTTGTCCGAGCAATGTCACAGCTGCCCCTCGACCAATACGGCCTTTTTCGCTGGCAGTAATCGTTACAGGCAGGTCAGGAATGATAGTCGTCAGATCTTTCTCCAAAAACGCCTGAATATCAGCTTTCAATGTAGATGCCATCCCATTGGTTGTGCCATCCTGAGGCGTCGTGTATAAAGGAACATCGCTGTATAGCTCTGCCAGCATGAAATACGCATAGTCCCGCAGGAAAGAAGCTTCTGCCAATATCCGTTTGCGATTTACCTCTTCAATTTGAGCTGTGGTCATTTTCCCTACCCGGTCAATCACATAGTTAGCCCGGTTTACTACATTGTAGCAATGGCGGTAAAATTCGACGACTCGTGCATTAGAAGCATTTTGCGTCCCAGACACAAACGACCTGAAGCCATCCGTATTAGTATTATTGCTCATATTGTCCGTCAACTGATCCATATGAGCCAATTGAAACCCACACAGGTTACTGGTCTGGTAGGCTGAATAGATCCCATACAATCCAGCTTCTGCTTCGGCCTGATTAGAGTAAAAGATTTTTGCTTCTACATTGACCGGATCCGTCACCTGTAGGAAGTCATTACCACAGCTACTCACCAAGAGTGCCATAGTTGCCATACTTGCATAGCAGAAGGCTGATTTACAGATTAATTTTATATTCATAGATATTTTTTTTTATAGAATGACTACGCAATTAGAAAGTAACATTAGCTCCTACGGTATACACACGTGTCTGAGGATAGCTCATATTACTGGTCTGAAAGTTGGCACGTTCCGGATCCAGGTTTTTGGTCAGAGAGGTAAACGTGACGAGGTTCTGTCCACCTAAATAGACCCGCAGCCCTTGTATTTTTGCCCGTTTCAGCCAGTCAAACGTAAACCGATAGCCTATCTCTATATTCTTAATCCGTACATAGGAGGCATCTTTGAGCCAGAATGTGCTGGTAGTAGCAACCTCTGGAGAATTACGTTTCAGTACAGGCATGGTACCATTCGGATTGTTTACAGCATGGTACCGATTGTCATACCATTCCGCCCAGAAGTTAGTATTGCCATCGTTGGCAGGTTTATTGCCTACATCATTGATATAAATGTCTTTATTAGCCACTCCCTGCACCAATAGATTCAAGTCAAAACCTTTGTAACCTAGTGTAGAAGTCAGGCCAAAAATATATGGTGTGGCACTCTGCCCAATCACGGTACGGTCTTTTTCATCAATGCTATTATCACCATTGAGATCTTTAAACTTAATAGAACCCACCTTTACATTAGTACTATTGAATTTCGGATACCCTTCGTCTTCGTCTTTCTGTGTATACAACCCATCTGCGACATATCCATAAAAAGCATTGATTGCACTCCCTTCTTCTATAATACCCCGCGTAGACAGCACACGCTGGCCATTCAGTTTTTCTACCCGATTTCTGTTATAAGCTACATTGGCACCAAAGGAGTAACTAAAATCGTCTTTTTTACCTTGGTACTGGATGGCCAGTTCCACACCACGGTTTGATACAGCTGCAATGTTTTGTACCGGAGCATCGGCAGTTCCAAAAGATGCAGGCAGTGGTACTCTGTACAAAATACCATCTGTCAGTCGGTTGTATGCTTCCAGGCTCATATATATTTTATTATCTAGCAACCCTATATCCAAGCCTACATTGGTAGTAGTAGTCTGTTCCCAAGTCACATCTGCATTTCCAAAACTGGTAACAGCTGCTCCACTTCTCAGCACCCCTCCAATGTTGTAAAACTCAGACAGACTCAGGGTTTGCTTGAAGTTAAAGTCTCCAATTCGGTCATTGCCGAGTTTTCCGTAGCCTATGCGTAGTTTCGCAAAACTGATGGTAGAGGGAAGAGAACTCATAAAGTCTTCCTGTGAGATTACCCATCCCAGAGAGGCAGAAGGACTCATACGATATTTGCCATTGAAACGAGAAGAACCATCCGTACGCAGACTGGCATCTACCAGATATTTATCTTTGTAGTTATAGTTTATACGCCCAAAAAACGATTGCAGTCTCCACAGCGTAGAATTTCCTTTAGTCTGGGCACTTTTAGTGGCATTGTCCAGTTCAACTACGTTGTTACTGGGCATAAAATCACCTTTTGCCTCAAAATAATTCTGGTTAAACGCAATAGCCTCGTGTCCCAACAGTACACTAATCGTGTGTACATCATGCAGCGTTTTGGTGTAGTTGGCGGTTGTCTGCCACTGTAGTTGTGAAGCATTCTGTGTAGCCTCACTCAGATTTGCATTGGTATTGGTGTACCGACTTACGCCCTGATAACTATACGAGTAAAAGGGTTCGAAGATGCTCTGAGTGGAATTACGATACGAATACGTCAGTGAAGTAGCCAACGTCAGGTCTTTGTAGAGTTTTACTTGCAATGAAGGCTGTACATTCAGTTTTAGTTCACGTTCTTCATTGCTTCCTGTCTGTGTAGACAGCAATGGGTTGATAACTGTATTTAATTTGCCATACGGACTAAACACTGCCCAGTCGCCATTCGCATAACGCACAGGCATGATCGGCGAACGGCTGGCATTAGCCATGATCTCAGCAGGTGAGGCAAACGCTTGTCTGTTTTGGGTAACATATCCCCAGATATTCAATCCTGCAGTAAATGTCTCGTTCAGTTCTGACCGCAGTGTAGAACGCAGGTTGTATCGTTTTCCAGAGGTTTCCCGCATGATTCCATCCTGTGTCAGGTATCCAAGAGCTAGCGTATACGAGGTTTCTTGGTTTTTACCACTGATAGACAAATTGTAATTGGTCATCGGTGCCACATGGAATATCTCATCAAACCATTTGGTATTGGCAATATTATCACTATACATACCTGCTTTGGCACTGTCAATCGTAGCAGACGTGTAGTTTTTTTCTGCTTCGTTATGAAGTTCCATAAACTGCCAAGATTCTACAAACTTTGGCAACCGTGTAGCTTGTTGAATAGCCGTGTAAGTATTGAAATGAATGGTAAATTTGTCCTCTACGGGCATTTTGGTGGTCACCAGAATTACCCCATTTCCACCACGAGCCCCATAAATAGCGGCAGATGAGGCATCTTTTAATACACTTACACTTCCAATTTCTTGTGGCGACAAGTTATTCAGATCACGTATGGTTGCCTGTGCCCCGTCTATAATCACCAGTGGCGAGGCATCATTCAGCGTACCCATGCCCCGGATAAATACATCACTGTCATCAGCACCTGGCTGCCCACCTTTTTGAACAATAGCTACCCCTGGCAAACGTCCAGATAAGATATTGGCGGTACTGGCCTGTGGAATATTTTCTAAATTTGTAAAATCTACACTCGTGACAGAGCCTGTCAGGTTGGCTTTCTTCTGTGTTCCCCCATAACCAACAGACACAATGTCGTTCAGGGTCGTCAGGTCTTGGATCAATACAATGTCAATCTTGTCTCGACCTTCGATTGCTACTTCTTCTGAAAGAAAACCAATAAAACTGAACACAAGTACCGCATTGGCAGGTGCAGTAATTTTATATGCCCCTTTTCCATCACTGATAGTGCCAATGGCTGTTCCTTTTACGATAATTGCTACACCGGGAATGGGTTCGCCATTGTCTCCTGAAACCACACCTGTAATCGAAATTTCTTCGTTCATACTCCTGTTGCCAGAAGCCGCCTGTATAGGGGGTGAACATATCACTGCCAGTAGTAGTCCCAGAATCCAGACCATAGCAGGTTTTCCCACTTTCTCATTGGGGTAAAACATCTTCATTTGCATAGTAATATAAGTATAAAACATGATTTTATGTATGTATATACAAGTTTCCTGTACCCTGTATAGGATAGAGGTAGTTTATAAAAGAAGTGGTTTTGTACACAAACTTTGCTTGTACTCCTACGTTTTACTTGTACAACCCTTTTTCTATATGGATTACCTATCGTATGCCTAACGTATATACACATACTGCAGGCTACCACTCTATAGACTGATGTAGTAATGCAAAGTAGCTCATTTTCAGAGTAAACCATTGAATCAAGTTTGGGATAAACCCTACATCTGATAGGAGAAAAACACATTTTGCAGCAAGTCAGGCGGCTTTGACTCAGCTACTTCTGATCTCAGCTATCCCACAGAACGTAGGCCCAACAAGCAAATATTGCGTATTTGCCCCCTCTGTACCTTAGCTGCCCTGTGTATCTTGCACAGAATCTCTATAGCTTGTATGACTAAAAGAAACCAAACCAAGGGTTATTCTGCAAGTATGATCAAGTACAGAATAGACAATATGCAAGAGAAAACAGGTAAAAAGTAGCTATTCAACCTAATATTATTACCTAATGTCATCACACCCAAGTCAAGTTCATTTTACTTTTACAGTCTCCTACACAAAAAAATAGAACAAAAAAAAGGAAGTCTAGGATGAAAACCTCTATACTACTCCACTCTTTACCAGATAAAAAAATAAACAAAAACACATACACTTTTATGCAACACCGTTGCAGGTTTAATGTATTCAATTATATTTGCAACTTAATTGCACATATAATTCCTTACTTTATCCTGTATACATATGAAAAACCAATGGCTAAAATCAATTTCTGGCTTAAGTCTGCTTCTTCTGGTCACTTTTACTGGTTGTAAAAAAGAAGACGATCCAAAAACCATCAACTCCGAAGAAGAAATCACTACTGTCACCCTTACCCTAACCAAAGCGGGCAGTACCACGCCTGTCACCATTACATACGAAGACCTAGATGGAGATGGTGGTAATGCTCCTACATTTACCCCTGTTAAACTTACCTTAGATGCCACTGCTACTTACACAGCCAAAGTAACTTTTCTCAATAAAAACCTGAAGCCAACCGAAGAGGGCTACGATGTGACAGAAGAAGTAGAAGGCGACGAATCGGTTGAACATGAAGTATATATGATACCTACAACGGCCACATTGACGATCTCAGATCGTAATAAAGATAAGAATGGCAAGCCATTGGGTACACAAGCGACTCTAAAAACAGGCACAGCCAGTTCTGGAACCCTGACCCTGACACTCAAACACAAGCCACTGGAAAGCAATTCCCCTAAAACAGATACGGATCCTATTACCAAAGGTGGTACAGATGTAGAAGTTCCGTTTCCAGTAGAAGTAAAATAAAGCAGCTCAAAAAAAATCCTATCTTTGTGGCTTCAAAAAACATTTTGTATCCATGAAAATAGCGATTGGCGGCGACCATGCGGGATTTACGTATAAGGAAGCCATTAAAGACATGCTTATGGCTCAGGGCATGACCGTGAAAGATTTTGGCCCGTTCAGCAATAGTTCAGTAGACTACCCAGACTTTGTGCATCCACTGGCCACTGCTGTTGAAAATCACGAGTTTGACTTTGGTATTCTGGTATGTGGCAGTGGCAATGGAGTAACTATTACGGCCAACAAACACATGGGCATCCGTGCCGCATTGTGCTGGACTACAGAACTGGCCGCCTTGTCACGCCAACATAACAATGCCAATGTATTGTGCCTACCGGAACGGTTTATTAGTCTGGAAATGGGCAAAGAATGTGTCACTACCTTTCTGACAGCGACCTTTGAAGGTGGACGACACCAGACACGGGTAGATAAAATTACAGCTTGTTAGAGGTCAAAGTTACAAGTTGGTCGCATGTATCAATGGTTAAATGGGCAACTGCATTGTCCATTTAACCATTTTTTCAATACGTAGTTACATAGTCAAGCACAAGTTCTGTGACTTCTGTAAGCGGATAGCGGTGTTTTTTCAAACGCATGTCCCGTATCTGTAGCGATGCTTCCTCAATATTGAGAATGGTTCCATAAAAAGTAGCCTGCGACCCTAGTACCACCTGTGCATTTTTGCCTACCAACTGGTTGCGTTGTGAAAAAATATCTTTCTGAAAAACACGAATCTGGCGTTTTCCCATAAGGTTAGCAGATAAAATGTACGGAATATAGGAATGAGATTTTCACGATAGCCCTACCCCTCCTTTTGGGTTTATTTGGTAAGCTTACGGTAACGGTCAGCTTTGTTTGGGTCTATTTCTACCAGCAGACTATAAGCTTTTACTTTATCTTGCGGATTTCCTTCGGAAAAAATATTAATCAGCTCGGCTGATTTGGTATCGAAAAACACATTAGTCCATACTGAGCCTGGGCGAATCTGGTTAATCTGCTTCACTGCCTCCAGAAAGGTTAGAATCTGGGCACGCGAGTTTTCGGCATCAGTGCTATAGGTATCCATTGCCTGGCGGTAGTAGGTATACAATCCTTCCCGAAAAGGAATCATTTGTGGGCTGTTTAGGTTTTCACTCAGCCAATAGCGACTCCGGATATCACTGGTCGAGAGCCAGGAGTCGTCGCCACTGTCCTGTCCGGCAACACTAGCAATATTCTGTGCTTTTTGTAAATAGGTATTCCCTCCAAGTTTACTGAATGAATCATAATCCAAACCAAGAATCACATTGGCATAAAAACTGAGCAATGAAACGATATTGGAATTAAATGCCGCTTCGTTATAGTTCAGCTGCTGGCCAGGATTGTAGGTAAACCTGAAAAACCGATCCACAAAATTGATCATTACCGACTCATATTCTGCTCCATACACAGGTCTAGAAGACTGAATGACGGCTTGCCCTTCGTACTGACCAATGGCAGGAATGGCCGTAATGGTAATAACAATGTTGCAGTTGATGCGTTCAATATCTTTAAAATCGTCGTTGGTCCAGCGGGTGGTGTTCATAAACTGAGCCATAGCCAGCTGCATATCCGTAAAAATACGGGTATCACTAACCGTTCCAACATTAGACGAAAGTTGATTGCTATTGGCAACGATTTTGACATTGCAACGAAGTTCCTGGGCCACTGCACAGGTTCCTATCCATACGAACAGGACAAACAGACAAATGATACGCATGTAAATGAGGTGGTTACTAAAACTATACAATTTGATTTTCATTCGTAGGTTTTAATGTTAAAAGTAGCCCATTACAAGTCACATTTCAGGTTGAATAGTTACAGGCTAAATGGTTATTTCTTGTTTTGAAGTTTTGAACAAAAAAAAGATAACCATTGAACAGTCAGCCATTGAATCATTCATCACTCGTGTAAACCAATAGTGAGTAAGTACTTATTTAATCAGAAAAAGCCTGTTGTATGATCAGCTGCACAATATCCTGGGCAACTTCAGTCTTTGATTTCAGGTCAAACTGCTGCACAGCTCCTTCTTTGTCTATAACGCTGATTTTGTTGGTATCGTGTCCAAAGCCTGCACCTTTGTCGTTCAAGCTGTTGAGGACGATCATATCCAGGTTTTTCCGGCGTAGTTTTTCCTGGGCATGGGCTACTTCGTTCTGTGTTTCCAAGGCAAAGCCGACCATCCATTGTTGGGGCTTTTTCTGTTGCCCTAAGGTAGCTGCAATATCTATATTTTTGACCAGTGCCACTGAAAAATTATCTTCTTTCTTTTTGATTTTTTGTGTAGCCACCTCTGCCGGGCGGTAATCTGCCACAGCAGCAGCCAGTATGGTTACCTCAGCAAGTGGAAAGACCTCGGCGGCGGCTTCGTACATCTGCTGGGCACTCATCACACGCACCACTTGTACATGGGGATGGGTCAATTGCAGATGAGTAGGCCCTGTGACAAGTGTCACCTCTGCACCATATGTGGCCATGCATTGGGCCAATGCAAAGCCCATTTTGCCTGTCGAATGATTGCCAATGAACCGTACTGGATCTAAGGCTTCGTAGGTAGGGCCGGCGGTAATCAGCACTTTTCTTCCTGCCAGTTGCGTAGTCACAGTGGTTTCTTTCTGGGTAAAAAACTGCTGCAAAAATGCCACAATATGTTCAGGCTCAGCCATACGACCTTCTCCGACAAGTCCACTGGCTAGTTCGCCGTGTTCAGCTGGAATAAGGTAGTTGCCATACGATTGCAGCAGAGACAGATTGGCTTGTGTGGCAGGATGCTTGTACATATCCAGGTCCATAGCTGGAGCAAAGAAGACTGGACAACGGGCAGACAAGTAAGTGAGTGTGAGCAGGTTGTCGCAGATGCCATGGGCACAGTGGGCCATTGTATGGGCACTGGCTGGAGCTATCACCAAGGCATCAGCCCAAAGACCCAGTTCAACGTGGTTATTCCACTGACCTTCGTCTTTGGTGACAGAGGTAAGGACTGGATTTTTGCTGAGTGTTGCCAGTGTCAGCGGTGTAATAAAGGCAGTAGCGGCTTCTGTCAGAATAATTTTCACCTCTGCATCTGCCTTTATCAGCAGACGAGTTAACAAAGCGGCTTTGTAGGCAGCAATACTACCGGTGACACACAAAAGAATTTTTTTTCCCTGGAGCATGAATATGACACAACGATCAGAACAATAAAAAACGTCAGATAATGGATTTATGCATTCAATCTAACGAAAAGAAGGGTCAAAGATAGTTTTTTTGTATGGGATTTTAAAACGGGATTGTGGGGTGATTTACCTATAAAGGGAAGGCTTTGCTAAGAGCGAAGCCTTCCGGTTGACAAGGGTCTTGAAACCACGAAAGGTTGATTGTAGGAAAAGATTTTCCTACAATCAACCTTTCTATTATCTGTCTCTATCAGACTATGAATCAATCTTTTGAATCTTCGTCGAGGCGATAGCGGTAAAACAGTTTATCTGCCAGAAACTCATCAATGGCTACAGAGCCAGGTTTAGGCAGCCGTTCGTAGTAACGTGAGATTTCGATTTGCTCCCGGTTTTCGAATACTTCTTCCAGGTTATCTACGGTTGAAGCAAATTCAGCCAGTTTGGTGTTTAGTTCTTCTTTGTTGCGCATGGCCAGTTCACGGGCACGGCGGGCAATGATAGCTACAGATTCGTAGATATTGCTGCTTCTTTCAGCCAGTTTGTCTGAGTCTCTGGTAACAATAGAAGCCGATACGTTAGTTTTTATCATTGTATCTATTGGATTAGTGAATACTTGTTTATCTATTTCAGGTTGAAAATTGATCGGTTGGGTCTATGTATAGATCGTGTTAGATAGTGAAAGGGTTGGTGGCAAAAAGCTTCCAGCCTATTTATAGGCACACATAACGTTGTTCTATTGAACCTACAATTTTTTATTCTGATTCTTTTTTGGGTACACAGCTCTAGTGTTAATTGATTTTCTGAGTCTGTTGTGCCTGGGCATTTTTGGAGGCATTGCCTACTTGGTTCAGACTTTTTTCGTAGTAGCCTTCTGCCTGGCGTATATATTTGCTTTGTGGATATTTGTCCAGAAACGTTTCATAATAGGTAATGGCCTCTTTATAGCGTTCAGTTTGCTTGGTAGTGATGCTTTGCTTGGCAAGCAAGTAGGCACTTTCTACTTTCCGAAACGAAATTTCTTCATTATAATCTGAATCGGGGTGGCTACGCTGAAAGTTACTAAAAGCCATCAGGGCCGCTTTGTGGTTGCTGATTTTGGCATAGAGCATAGCTGCTTCGTAGGCTTTCCTTTCTACTTTGATCCGCAGTTCTTCGATGCGTGCCGTTGCCTGCTCAGCATATTTGCTGGTAGGATAGGTATTGATGAAGTTCTGCATAGCTCCGATAGCTTCCAGCGTACTAGTCTGGTCAAGGTTAAAGGGCGGTGAGTCTTCATACAACGAAACGGCATACATATACATTGATTCTTCTGCGTATTGGCTGCGGGCGTAGGTTTCGTAGAATTTCTGAAACTGATACTTGCTCAGAATATAGTCTCCTAGATAAAATTTGGTGTAGGCGTGGTAAAAGTTACCTTTTTCAGCTTCTGGAGCTCCTTGAATCAGTGGCAGTACTTCTTCAAACAAAATATCTGCTTTGGCGTACTTCTCTTTTTCATAATACGTAAAAGCTGCCTTTACTTTTTTCTGCAAGTCAGGACTTTTACGAATCTTTTCAAATCCGCTACAACTTACCAGCACGAGAGTCAACAGGCAGAATCCTGCCACACACAGATATTTTTGCATAAGGGCGCAAAGGTAATAAAATTATAAACTAATTGCAATCAATGAGTGAGTAAATAAAATAAAGCACACATCGTAGGCAGTGGGAAACTATTTACTTATTTTCTACACATGTCTGATGACGAGTTTGCGTGTAAAGACACTTTTCCCATCTACTGACAGGGTATAAAAATAAATACCAGGTGGGTAGTCGGTAGTTGTAAATTGTATTTTACGCATTTCCCGGATCAGTTTCTGTTCTGTGACTACATTTCCCAACACGTTTGTCAGGGTTATTTTTGCCTCTTTCAGGTTGCCGGAAATTTCATATTCCATCGTAGCTACAGCACCTACAGGATTGGGATAAAAGCCTGAGATAGAGATTTTTTCATTGCTAAAGATGGGCGCACCATTCTGCAAAGATTTTTTCGTATAAAATGAGGCAGAAATCCGTTCTTCTGGAATATTAGCCACACTGATACTGGCCGACAAGTGAACCAGACAGAGTAGAAGAAAGGCTGTACAAAAAGATAGTAATCGTATAGACATATAATAGATTTTCGGTAGTGTTGGTTTGAATACAATCTGATTTTCAGGTACTCACTAAAAATTCTTTTCTTTATGTAAGAAGCTGTCTACATTTATTTTATGGAAGCTTCTAATTTACTTACGCAAATATAGTAAAAATAGTTTTTTTCATTAAATCAATCTCAATAAAATCCCATTTTCTACATGAACGGCATTTTTACTGTACAAACTACAGCATTTACTTAGACACCACGTTTTTTCTTTTCATCCGAAGTAACAACTTTCTTTACAGGCGTTTTTTGTGTATCTTTTGTCGTTTTTACTGCTTTGGCAGGTTTAGGCAATGGCGTAAGTGGATCTCGTATCAGTACGTCTTTTTTGGTAGGCTTTTCTTTGTCCCGCCACTTGAACCCACGCAGCCGTGTATCAGGTTCTGAAATTTCGTGGGGTGGAATAAACACCGCATCGGGATTGTTCAGAAAAGCTACCTTTTGTACCTGTCCTTCGGCCATTTTGACATTCATGTTGCCGCATTCAACCTTATATACACCTCTGATGTTGCTGTTGTTGTCGTTCAGCACCCAAGTAACGTTCTCACAGTTGCCATTGACAGTCATACGGTTAAGCTGGCTGGTGGTATCAAAATAAGCCACCATCTGCCTGCCTCTTACCTGGTTATAGTTTTTCAGGGTGTCGAGTGAAATCACAAAGGAATTGGTTTTCAGAAACAGTTTATCCATGGCATTATGGGCTAGCTGAATGGTAATTGTATCGGCACTAAGCTGGCTGCGTTCGTTCCAGAGTACGGGGTCACGGTAAAACTGAAGCGTTGAGTCGGCGTAGTTGTAGACCAGTGAATCACTTTTACCTTGCAGGTCTTTCCGAAAAATACGCACATTCCGATAGGCATACACCCGCTTGGTGTTGGTTTGCTTGTTTTGCAACGAGATCAACGTATCTGCGGTGATATACAGGGTATCTTTTTTCATGATTTTTTTCATCTGAGCCTTTCCATGTACTTTGGAAATACCTTCTAGTCCATAATACCGACCCGTGTCGCCTTCCACAATGACACTATCTTTTTGGGAAAACAGAACTACGTTTCCGGTGGCAATGCCTTTTTCTGTCTGCTTGTTGTAATGCAGGCGGTCTCCGGAGAGGGTGTAGGTTTCGTATTCAATCGAACTCCGGGCCCTGAAATCCGAGATGCCCGTAACAGTATTGTATTCGCCGTCTGTTGAAACCAGTGTACCGTCTTTGCCTTCAATATGTGTAAGCGTTGTGAAATAGGCTACTTTGTTTAGGCTGTTGTAAATGACTTTGTCCGAAGTAAGCTTGTATTTCGGACTGATCATGACTACATCTTTTTCAAAAGTAAATATCTTGGTCTGGGTATTATAAAAGCCTTGTTTACTGGTAATGGTATTTTCGCCTTCCACAATAGTTCCCTTGTCCGGATAATACGCCACACTGGTATTCATGTCATAGTCGAGTTGTTCGGTACTCAGGGTTTTGCTTTGGTCGTTAAGTACCACATTTTCACGCATTCGGGCCTGTTTGGTATTGCCATCATAGGTAGCTTTGCGGCCTGTAACCGTTACTGAGTCGCCTTGTTGGATGCGGACGTTGCCGAAGGCTTCTAGAAAATTACGGGTGCTGAACAAGTACGCCGAGTCACAATAAATGCGTGTATTGCCTTGTGAAAGCTGCACATTGCCTACCAGCCGCCGCAACTCCTGCCCATTGCGTACTTCTCCAAACAGGTTGTCTGCATAGTCCAGATTTACTTTTTCTTTCTGGGCCAATACAGGCAAAGAGCCAAAACATATGATCATCCAATACAGGAAACGAAATCTAAGTTGCATGTAACTGCTTTGTTAAAGCGATGAATAAAGTGGGATCAGAATTACAAATTCTCCGGCAGTATAGTTCCAGATTGGCAATCTAGAACTATCTGACTTCCTTGACAGATCGGTTCAGTCATATACATTCTGAACAGCCTGTAGACCTATCTGTGAACTTCAAAAGTATGACTTCTAAGAAACTGTTTTAAAACGGGTATTCCTTGGTAGATTTGGCTTTAGCCGAATTCAGTAACTCCAGTCATTGGATTCGGCTAAAGCCAAATCTACCTCTATCAGCCCCTTGACCAACCCTTCCAATCAGGTTTTAAAACAGTTTCTAAACATCTTTTAGGCACTTCAAGCATTTTTCTGTACAAATATCTCACCAAACTCATAAAAATCCACTAATCTTGTAGATTCGGGTATAAATTTCTCATTTCTATTCATGCTAAAAAAATTTTTAACATTCATTAACGAAAAAACACTCTTTCAAACGGGCGACAAAGTGTTGCTGGCGGTAAGTGGTGGCATGGATTCGGTCGTAATGGCACATCTGTTTTACAAGGCTGAACTGAATTTTGCGATAGCTCATTGCAATTTTGGCTTGCGAGGCGAAGAATCGGATGGAGATGAGTTGTTTGTGAAGAAGTTGGCGAAGAAATACAAGATTCCGTTCTTCTCTGAACAATTTGACACAGAGGCCTTTGCTGAGCAGGAAAAAATCTCTATTCAGATGGCGGCACGGGTGCTGCGGTACGAGTGGTTTGAGCAGATTTGTCGCACCAATGGGTTTGCTTGTATTGCGACAGCTCACCACCTAAACGATACCCTAGAAACGATTCTCTTTAACCTGACCAAGGGTACAGGCATTGCTGGGCTGCATGGAATTTTGCCCAAAAATGGCCGGATTGTACGTCCCATGCTTTTTGCCAACCGGGAAGATATGAAGGAGTATGTGGTTGAAAATCAGTTGGGCTGGCGGGAAGACTCGTCGAACGAGTCGTCTGACTACCACCGCAACCGGATACGGAATGAGGTAGTGCCGTTACTGAAGACGATTAACCCGAACCTGGAACAAACCATCGAAAGTACGGTGGAACGAGTAGTGGCAGTAGAACATATTTTCTTTGCTGAAATTGAACGGCTTCGGCAGTTGTTGTGGCGGCAGGAAGAAGGGATGTGGTACCTGGATTTTACACAACTAGTCACTGAAACTGAGCCTATTATTAAGTTGTATGAGCTGCTAAAACCGTTTCATTTTACCTACAAACAAACCCTAGACATCTGGCAAGTGTTGGGGGCTGAGTCGGGGCGGCAGTTTGACTCGCCGTCGCATCGGTTGGTGAAAGATCGGACGGAGCTGGTGGTTTCGCCCAAGTCTATGCAGGCATTTTTGCCCGAAATGATTGTAGCCGATCAACAGGAATTTGCCAATGCATGGGTAAAGTTGCGTATGCACGTAGTTACAGCAGAAGGCTTTACCATTCCTACATCCCCTAAAATAGCCGCTTTGGATTATGACTTGCTGAAATTTCCCCTGAAAATTCGTCTGTGGAAAGCTGGAGACAAGTTTTGCCCGCTAGGCATGTCACAGAAGAAGAAAGTCAGTGATTTTCTGATTGACGAAAAAGTCCCTGTCAATGTCAAGGAGCAAACCTATGTACTACTGTCTGGAGATACAATTGTCTGGATTGTGGGCCGTCGGGTGGATGATCGGTATAAGATTACAAAAGAGACAAAACAGGTGTATGTGGTGAGCCTCACCCCAACCACACAGGCTCGCCCCCAAACTCCGCCTCCTGAGGAGGGGAGTTAGATAACAGTCTCTGTGCAGCTGTGCGGCTAGGGGGAGGCTATCTACAACCCCTAGCCGCACACTAGCCATAAACATGGTTCCTAAGATAACGTGAGTGATAGACCTATATAGGAAAATATAAGTCTGGTCACGCTACAGGTTGAAATTTCAGGGTTTCAGGCGTGTATCTACATAGCGTTGCAGTTCGTAGCGAAGGGTATCCAGTTGCAGCACATAGTGCTTATGCAGGGTATCGTACCAAAGTTGCATGCGGGTAGTATCCCAGTGTCCATAGAGCCGCAGTGTGTCATTGAAAAGATAATGTGACAAGGTATCAGAATAGAGCAACACAGCCATCTGCTGTATAGAATCGGCCACATCGGTTACTCCGAAAGGCTGGGCTTGGGTATGCAATGGCACAAACGTCAGTTTGGGAGGAGGAACAGCCACAGTGTCTGTCTGACGGGCCTGAAACAGCCAGAAGGCAATACCTAGCAGCACTACGACAGAGGCTGTGATAGAAAGGTAAGTCCAGAGGCTACGCATAGAAGCTACAGGTACGGCAGGGTTGGCTGGCAATGAGGCATGTATACTATCCAGTTTTTTACGAAAGTCTTCTTCACCTACGTAGGTTATCTGTTGCGTGATTGTCTGTTGTAGTTCGACTTCCTTCCGAAAATCGTCCTGTTGCATCTTCGTTTCAAAGGCATGCAACCCCTCTCCTACCAGTTCGCCCAGCAGGAATTGCTCAATCCATTCGGTATGGCTAGTCTCGTTCATTGTTTTTGACAGAAAGAAAAAGTTTCTTTAATCGTTCGATGCACCTAAATTTCTGTTGTTTGACTACATTATCACTGGCATACTGCATGTGTTTGGCAATCTGGGACAGGGATAATTTTTCATAATAAAAGGCTACCAGTATGCTGCGACACGGTTCGTCCATGGTTGTGACAGCTTGATGAATCTGCTCGTCATAAGGCAGAGAAACTTCTGGTGTATCGGTAAGTTCGGGCAGATTTTCCAGGTTTTCAGTATCCCGAAGCAGGGTTTGTCCCCGCAGTCTTTTGAGCCACTTGTAGCGACACACGGCATACAGATAGGTTTTGAGCTGACAGGTAAGAAGAAATTGCTCCTGCCTAAGTTTACCATACAAATGAATCATTGCGTCTTGGTACACATCTTTGGCATCTTCAGCGGTTCCGTTGTTGAGCTGTACCAAACGGAGTATCATATTCCAGTGGGTTTTGTACACATAAACCAACGCCTGGTCGGAGCCGGCACGGAGGTCGGCCAGCAAAACGGATTCCGAAACAAGGCTATAGTCTTTCATGGGATGTGGCTGCCAACGTTGTTTTCTACAACCAATCAGGGCAGAAAACAAAGATATGAAGTTGGCTAGACTTTACACCAAAGCTGTGAAACAAAAAAGGCTGACACAACTGTCAGCTTTTTTGTTTCACTGATCAGGCAGGTTCCATAACAGCCAGGGCCAGAAGTGGAACTGTTGAATGGAAGATCATTTTCTGTGTATTGCTTTTATCGAGCAATTGTTCAAAGAATGTATGCTTATGCGGAATCATGACCAGCAGATCGGCTTTGGATTCTTGTACACTCTGGTCAATGCCCTTGTAGATATCTTCTTGATAGAGAAACGTATAGCCATGTTTTAGGGAACTTAGCTCACTTTCCCAATGGGTAGAATGTGGGTGGGCAGGCTGAGTAGCCACATCCATATGCAACACTTCAATCATGGCTTTGAAGGTACGGGCTATCTCTTTGAGCGGAGCCAGAATACGGGATCCTTCTACTGGCTCAAGGTCACAGGCAAACAAAATCCGGCGAATGGGGTGAAAGGAATATCCTCTAGGAACAACCAGTATCGGCAACTTGGCCTTTCGCAGCAATGACACCACTACCGAACCTATCAATAGATGTTTCAGTGGGTTTGTTCCTCGCAAACCCATCACCACCAGGTCGGCATATTGTTCCGCAAAAAATGTCCGTAACTGGGCTACCACTGGCCCAACCTTGACCACACAACTGACTTCTATTCCATAGGTATGCACCAGTAGGTTTTTCTGTTCTTCTAGCCGATTCTGATGGTAGGTGGTGAGTTCACTGACAGAGGGAAGGTCAATCAGGGCATCTGTGGTAATCACAGGTACATCAAAGGCATGAAACAACACCAGTCGGGCAGACATCTCTCTGGCCAGATTGGCGGCATATTCGGTGGCGTTCCAGGCATTTTCCGAATAATCGGTAGGACTGATAATCGTTTTCATGATCCAGTTTAGTTACGTATTTTTACTTAGTAGCATGAACGAGGGGCTAACAAACAATTAGACTAAAAATCAACTATTTACCTTTATATAATCCGTCACATGTTCAATTCCTGATTCACATTGATAGTGAATATAAAGATTAAGTGGCTTATTACCGATGATGATACTCACCTATGTGGATGATACTTCTATCAATGTCTGTAGTCTTTCTGGGTTTTTATTTCAAGAAAAAGACTATTTTTTCACCCTTATTATAATTTTTCCGTGAATCATTTTTATTCTGGAAAAAATGACCTGTATTTTTACCTATTTTATTGGATTTCTGGCAGGAGTATAGTAGATTTAATGCAGGGGTTGAATACAATAAGATTGTCAGGCGTAAATATTTGATATACAACCAAGTAAACTGATACCTATAAGATTCAGTGGGTTCTATTCAACGGAGGTGGATCTTGATTTTTTTCATATGGACATTTTGTTAATGTAGCCTTCATACCTTTTTTGTATAAGGGCTACGTTCCAAACATGTTTCATAGCAAACAAAGCTAGCTATACATATAAAATTTTTCTGTCTAGGTATATCTACATAGGCCTGCCAGACAGTTGAGCTACCTAACCTAAACTCTTAATTCTTGTACACATGAATACAATTCTGGTAATAGAAGAAAACCCAGAAATGCTGGGATATCTGTCTAAAATCCTAGAACTATCTGGTTATCAAGTGCGTACATCACTTTCTGGACATACAGGCATAGAACAAGCCCGAGTCGAGCACCCAGATCTGATCATCTGTGATTCCGAACTCTCCGAACTGGATGGATATGGTGTCTTGCATCTGCTGCATCGCGACCCCCTCACAGCGGGTATTCCCTTTATATTCCTCACATCTAAAACCGAAAAAGCAGATATTCAGAAAGCAATGGCTCTGGGTGCAGATGGCTACCTGATTAAGCCTTTTGATGACCTGTCACTGCTGGAAATGGTAGAAATACGGTTACAAAAAACAGCATTTTTAAAGAATGAATACAAAAAAGAAGCCAAAGAGCTGAACGAACTGCTGCAAACGGCACGGGGAATGAACGACTTGAACCGTTTTCTAAGTGAAGATCGAAAAATCCTTCACATCCGGAAAAAACAACTCATTTATGTAGAAGGTGACTATCCCGGCATGGCCTATTTTATTCAAAAAGGAAAAGTAAAAACCTTTAAAACCAATGCCGACGGACGGGAATATATTACGGATATTTATAAAGAAGGAGATTTTTTTGGCTATACAGAAATCGTAGAAGATTGCAACTACCGTGAGTCTGCGTCTACCATCGAAGATACTGAGCTACACACCATTCAACGGCAGGATTTTAATGATTTACTCTATCGCCACTACGATGTGTCGCATAAGTTTATCAAGATTCTGGCCAATGAAATCATGGAGCGGGAAGAACGTCTGCTACAACTGGCCTACAACTCGGTACGCAAACGTGTAGCCGACTCGTTGATTCTGCTCCACGAACGGTTTAACAATAATGACACCAAACCCCTTTGTGAACTGAGTGTAGGCAGAGACGACCTGTCTAACCTGGCTGGAGCTTCCAAAGAAACCGTTATCCGTACCTTGTCTGACTTCAAACAGGAAAAGCTGATTGACATCAACGACCGAGGCATGATCCGGTTTCTAAACCTGGAAAAACTGCGGTCTTTACGCAATTAATCTACACAGCTAATAGATTACGCCCCATTGGGTTCACAGGGCTGCACCCTGTGCTGATGAATTACGCCCCTTCAGGGCTTGAATTGTCTAAGTCCTGATTAACATGCATTTGATGTACAAGAGAAGGCTTTGCTTTGAGCGAAGCCTTCTCTATTCATTCCCTACGGCATAGGCGCAAAAATTCGAAAAATTTGCCAAAATCCATTCGGCAAACTTCCTAATTTGCGTTTTCATCTCATAATTTGGCTGTGATTCAAAAGGTATGATGAGTAAAAAAGCTTCATTTCTGTTTGAACTTATTCTTTTGTCGGTGTGGTCTTTAGCGTTGCCTATCTTCGGCTTTGTGAACCTATAGTCAAGGTTCGATAATTCCATACCAAAACCGCTCCTCACCCACCGCTACCGAAAGTTTCGTTCAACACCGCTTTCATGGTTTGGCTTGCAGCCACCACGAAAGCGGTGTTGTTAGCGGTTCGTTGTTTATTTTCTGACGTGTTGTCTCTGCCTACTGCTTTAGTGCCAATTCATTTTATTTTTTTATAAATAAATATGTCATCAGAGCCACGTATAGAATGGCAATTATAAAAGTATCAAGGCTTAAAAGCCATAATTGCTTTTTCTTCGGTTTAAAAAGAAGTCCTAAACCTACAACAGCCGTCATGATAATGGTGACAAAAACCGATAATAAATGTGAGGGCGAAATGGCATTAAACAAGGACCCTTCCCGATAAAAAACATCATCAATGCCCAGTATAAACATATTAAACACATTACTGCCCAATAAATTACCGACAGCCATATCTAATGAACCCATTCGTAATGCAGCTAATGAAACTACCAACTCTGGCAATGATGTGGCGGCTGCAATAAATACGGTGCCAAAAAATGAATTACCCAAGCCCGTATATGTTGCAATATGCTCACCAAAATAAGGTAGAAATAAGCTGCACCAATTACAATTAAGGCATGTAGTGCGTAGCCGCCAATAACTTTTTTAAGGTCGGCCGAATGGGTAGGGCTTTGAGGAATTTCCATAGGTGGAGATTCAATTAAAGCGGCATGTTCATATTTAAAAATGCCCCAGATAGAACCTAAATAAATTCCAAAAAGGACAAAAGAAAAACTGCTTATCCATAATACTGAGGGTATTTCATCCGACAAGTAAATTGCCATACCTGCCACCATTAATAAAATAATTCCGAAAATGGCTGCTACAATATGACTTGGTTTAACCATAGAAAAAAGAGGTTGCTTCAATCTGGCGTCAAGTACCGAGAGTATCAACAGATTAAATATGCAACTGCCAAAGATATCTCCGGCCGCTAAGTCTGGTGCTTTAACAATGGCTACTGCACTGATTCCTGTAATCAATTCCGGTAAAGAGGTAACTGATGCCATTAAAATAAGTCCTACCCATGCTTTGCCCATACCTGTGAGGTCGGCAATTTTATCTCCGTAAAAGGAAAGTTTCGTGCCACTGAAAATAATTACCGCGGCACAAACAGAAAATCCTAAAATATTTATGTATAAATTATCCATTTTAATTATGATTTTGATTTTGCTGAGGCACTGTGTTTTATTTTCTTTATTTGGTTTTAAGCGGAGTCTGTCTTTACAATTCTGACTAACATTTTTTTAAGTTTCTGAAATTCAAGCATTTGCCATTGTGAAATTCTGTCAAAATATATCAACTTCTGGTAGCCCGTTAGCAGAAGAAATTATTTCCGTTTCCCGGAAAATGTGGAATGACCGCTAATCGGGTCAGGCAAGGGAATTGCACCCTCACCTTCCCACGGAACCGTACGTGAACCTCTCAATTCATACGGCTCTTCATGTTTTTAAATCACAAGTTAATAATAACTTATGGATGTACCAATA
>JACCDR011832478.1_pt1 | contig 32373 bp, 26 predicted proteins | sample 7446431 | NCBI WGS metagenome assembly JACCDR01 (sample SAMN15323443, study PRJNA562643) | freshwater metagenome | isolation source: river surface water | place: USA:Blue River Watershed | collected 2017-08-17
AGCAGATTCTGGCACCAACCGCGTCATGACCTCTCCAGATGGCATTACCTGGACCGCGCGGACAGCAGCAGAAGCTAATGGTTGGAGTTCCGTCGCCTACGGCAACGGACTCTTTGTTGCTGTGGCATCAACCGGCACCAACCGCGTCATGACTTCCTCTGACGGTATCACCTGGACCGCGCGTGTAGCCGCTGAGGCAAATCTTTGGCGCTCCGTCACCTACGGTAACGACCTCTTTGTCGCAGTGGCGCAAACTGGCACCAACCGTGTTATGACCTCCCCTGACGGTATCACTTGGACGGCCCGATATTCACTAGGAAATGATGTGTGGCGTTCTGTTGCGTTTGGCGAAGATCGATTTGTCGCAGTTGCAGATAGTGGGACATATCGGGTTATGAATAGTGTAATAGCAACGCAATACTTTTCTGGAACTTCACTGCAGACCGTGGCTGGAAATTTCACGGGGCAAAATGCCCTTGGACATATTGTCATAGATGGCACAGGAGGGGTAGAATTTACAAGTATTGCGTCCTCAACCTCAATATTGTTAAATACAACGGCTACAACGACATTTGGAGCGGCATTGACGGTCTCTGAATCTTTACGAGCAGAAGCAGGTGCAAAAATAGAATTAGCAGCGAGCGCGACATCAAGTGTCGGTAGATTGCAGTTGCTTGGCACGGCGGGAGAGCCCATTATCTTCCAGTCTACACTTCCAGGTACGGAAGCTAACTTCGTATTAACCGGCTCCTCAACAGTGATGTATACTCGCCTAGCTGATAATCAAACGTGTGGTAGTACGGTGACGCCGATTGATGTGTCGGGGAATAATAATATCGATGGTGGTAATCTCCAGTGTTGGAATTTTTTATCACTCGTGCCGGTGATAAATTTCTCGGCGCCGGTACAATTTTATGTAGGTCAAGCGACGACGACTCTTCCGACCGTCACGGTGACTGATGCTGACTATGCGGCCACGATCACGACAGTAAATGACATTCGTCTCAGCGTTGCGACGGCGACGTTTCCGTTTCGGTTTAATCAATCAATCACGACACTTTCCTACGAAGGAACTGCTTCTGGAAAAGTGAGCACGGCCGTGACCTACGATGATGGCGGGGCGACGGTTATTATCCCGGTCACCACTAATTTTTCTGCGGGTGACGTGCTTCGAATTTCCGGGCTTGAAGTTGGAAGCTTTACAACGATTACGCCAACGACTGAACACTTGCGACTTTATACTGGTGGTGTCAGCATTGGGGTGCCTCAGGCAGAGACGAGCGTCCCGCTTGTTGTGACAGGCCAACTGATTATCAGTGATCATCCTGAAGGACAGCCAGCTAATCAATTTACAGTAACTGAGACACCCGGCGCTGTACTGTACCGATTCGCAGCCGATGTGGTTGGTGAATCAGCGACGATTAGCGAATTGGCGATTACATTACTTGGTATTTCCGAAGTTGCACCAGCAAACTTTTCGGGGTGGACATTGGTGCGTGATCTTGACGAAGATGGGACAGTGAGTGGTGGGGATGTTGTTCTTGATGCTGCCGGTATTTTGACAATATCGGGTTCGAACGGTACGGTGACGTTTAATCAGGATATCGTAGCTACCACGTCGCACTCGTACCTTGTGACTGCGACGACGACGGCTTTGGCGCGGGGTACGGCAATGAGCCTAATGCTTGAACCCGCACGTGTCGTTGCGCTCGGCGCACTCTCTTCCTTTAGTCCTGTGATACAGATCTCGAGTGGTCGGGTGCAGCATGAGCGCTACGGTAGTGGTGCTGGAGGGATAGGTTCGGAGTTTGGTGGAGGGGCACCTGCGGGAGGCAGTCCGGTGGGAGGTGGAGGATCGGACGGCGGCACCGGTATTGACCCAATTGTTCCGGGTGATAACTTTGCAGAAGATCCAAATTATCGTCGCCCAACCGCTGTCGGGACACCGAGTGACTGGCAGAGTCCAACAAATGCGTTTCACTCGGATGGGGTGTACGCTACGACAACCAGCCTGGGCACTTCTCGGCAAGTGTTTCGAGATTTTGGATTAAGCATTCCTTCGGGGAATACTATTCAAGGGATTGCGGTACGCGTTGATGCTTCGGGAGCAAATATGGGTGGTGTTTCACTCGATCCAACGCTCGATGTGTCGCTGTCATGGGATGGAGGAGGTTCCTACACGACTGCTAAGGTAATTGGAACGATTGTAGGTAATGATGTGATCTTTACCATAGGCAGTCCGAGCGACCTATGGGGAAGAACTTGGAGTACTGATAATTTGAGCAATACAAATTTCCGCCTTCGCGTCACAATGACACAAGATACCTCCGTAACAGAAATTGCTCGTCTAGACGCAGTAGAGGTTCGAGTGTACCACCAGGTTAGCGGTGGTAGTAGTGCTGGAGGAGGAGCGTTTTAGAAACGTGGCGTGAAAGTTATACACATGACTTCTAGAAGGGAAGATTCAGACCAGTAAATTATTGGTACAATAAGAATATAATAAATAGTATGAATACCACCCGATACATTGCTGCGACTTGGTATGCTAGTATCGCAGCTATTACTATCAGCGCTTTGTTGGCACTATCGTTCTTTTTGGTAGAACCTCAGGTGAGTCAGGCTATTGATAGTAATCCATTCACGATCAAAACAACGATCACTGACGAGATTTCATTTCTCGTACAACCTGCAAACGTTACGGCAACTGGTTCTATTAATGGTATTACCGGTGGTACGGCCAACGGTTCAACATCAGCAGTAGTACGTACGAACAGTGCAACTGGCTATGAAATGTCAATTCGCTTTGCTAATAATGGTAGTCAGGATGCGATGCAGGGTGATACAACCGGTAGTGATGCAATCAAGGATTACCAAGTTGGAACGAGTACTGAACCCACCTTCTTGTTTTCGACCGCAAGTTCAGCTGCCGTCTTTGGGTATACAGTCAGTGCAGCTGACCCATCAGATCTCGATGCATCGTTCCTCAATAACGGTTCTGCATGCAATGTTGGTTCGACATATACAGCAGATCGCTGCTGGATGACTCCAACCACGACTCCTTTCCAAATCATCGATCGAACGTCAGATGCACCATCTGGTGCAACGACGACGCTTCATTTCCGAATTCATGTTCCGAGTAGCCCCTCACCATCACTAGTGGCCGACGTTTATACCGCTACCGCAACCTTGACGGCACTCAACCAGTAGCAGTACTGTAGTCGTATTATGGCTACATTGGCTTGTAAAAAGAGTATTTACGCTTTCGTTGGTTCCGTTATTGTATCTCTTAGTGTTCTGGTTTCCCATGCTTCAGCACAGGGAGACGCAGACGAGGTAGCTATAGTAACCAGTAGCTCGAGTACGTCAACCGTAGCTGGTGTTGCCGAAAGTGATCCACAACCATGGTATCAAGTTGAACAACTAAGTGGCCAAGTAGAGGTAGGTGACTTTGTGGTTGGTCCAGGGCGAGCTGAACTTGTTGTTCTACCAGGACAACGTGTACAAACTGAAATTTCACTTGCAAACCGGATCAGTAATAATCGCCAATTTACACTCACTGTTGAAGACGTGAGAGGGACGAGTGACGGAAGTCGCTCAGTTGAACTACTCGGCGAGGAGCGTGGACCCTATTCGATTCGAGATTATGTACAGTTTCCCGAAAGTACGTTAACCCTTGATCTTGGAGAACGAGCACGTATTCCGGTTACTATCTCAGTACCGCCAGATGCAGAACCTGGTGGATACTACGGAAGTATTCTTGTATCGACGGTGCAGGAAGATGTAGGTAATACGTCTGCCACGACAAGGTCACCAATTGTAGCTCGTGTTGGGACACTATTTTTCGTGACAGTCCCCGGAGACGTCGTTCGACAAGGACAAACAAAGAGCTTCACCACAACTAATGGAAAATGGTGGTACGAAGAAGGTCCAATAGATTTGGCCATCACATACGAAAATAGTGGTTCAGTCCACGTTAATCCATACGGTGAGCTCCGTGTTAGCAATTTTATTGGTGAAGAAGTTGGGTTTGTCGAACTTGAACCATGGTTTGTTCTTCCGAAGTCGCTACGGACACGCGATATAACATGGGATCGAGAACTTTTGTTTGGTCGATACACGGCTACGGTACATATCAACCGCGGGTACGACGATATTGTTGATGAACAATCAGTTGTATTTTGGGTACTACCATGGAAGGTAGTTGCTTCATTATTTGTTGTTCTTTTTGTCATTTTCTTTACCGCACGACTTTTCTTCCGTACGTTTGAATTTAAGCGACGCTCATAACAGTTCGTATGACTCGTTTTGATGTCCTTGTGTCATGGGTTGTGGCGGTTGTCTTGACCCCTGTTTGCTTTTTTCTTCTTGCGACTAGTTACGCTGAAGTACGCTCAAGTGCGAGTTATTCGCTTGAGAGTGATAGTCTCAATTTTGCAGGGGGATTTTCTACTTCAAGTACGTATCAACTCGAAAGTACGGTGGGTGAAATCGCGACAGGGAGAAGTAGCAGTACTGGATATGCCCTCAAGGCAGGCTATCAACAGATGCAGTCAGTTTTTATAAGTTTATCAGCACCAACGACGTTGACGCTCATGCCTGCTATTGGTGGCTTAACGGGAGGATCGGCAAGTGGGTCTGCAACTGTGTCAGTTTTGACTGATAGTCCAAGTGGTTATAGTCTCAGTATTGCAGCGCTTTCGAGTCCCGCAATGCAAAGAGATGCTGAATCGATAGCTGATTATGTACCTGCTCTATTTCCCACACCCGATTTCTCATTTACGACTGATACGAATGATGTTCACTTTGGGTTTTCAGTTGAGGGTAGTGATACGATAGATCGTTTCCGAAATGATGGTGGGGCATGTAATGCTGGAATTAGTTCAACACAAAGGACATGTTGGGTTGGTTTGTCGACGAGTAGCATTCTCATTGCAGAAGGAGGAGCAAATCAACCAAGTGGTGCAACGACAACACTGTATTTCCAAGTTGGTGTTGGGGGAGGAGTAGCTGTCTCTCCAGGAGAGTATGTTGCGACGACGACGATTACTGCGTTACCTCTATGATTCGTCTGAAGTTTTTTAGTGTTCTCAGTCTGCTCCTCATTGTGCCGAACATGGTCGGGGCGGTGACGAGTAATGATTTTTCGATTCGAGTACTAGTCGGCGATGATCTAACACCACCATCAACACCGACGTTACTCTCGGTAGAGCCAGTGAGTACGTCTCAAATAAATGTTACCTGGAGTGTCGCAACTGATAACTTTGCTTTAGCTGGATATGAACTTTTTCGTGATGGGATTGCTGTCGCGACGACAACTATGACATCGTATGCGGATACTGGACTACTTCCGGAGACGTTATATGAGTATGAAGTTCGTGCATTTGATTCATCATTTAATCGTTCCTCAACGTCGCTACCACAAGCAACGACAACATTGGCGATTCCGGTGATTCCACCAACACCAACATCAACATCAACTGATACTGGTACTGAAAGTACGAAGTTACTTCAGCTGGCTTCCTCTGTGATTGTTGATGTTACCGAGACATCGGCGACGTTGTCCTGGTCAACGACTCTCCCAGCTGGCTATACAGTTCGCTTTGGAAGGACACTCGCTAATGTTATTGGCTATGTTTCGAGTGATTTTTTACGTCGTGAACACAGGACAATTCTAACTGAACTTGAACCAGGGATGCGGTATGAATTTGAAATTATTGGGGTCACTGATCGTGGTCAGATTGTCTCACTACGTCGTCAGAGTTTTGTCACAAAAGCGCCAGAATACGTGCCGGTTGAGGTTAGTAACGTCAGTCGATTCTTAGCGGAGCAACGAGGCAACTATGATGTTATGTTGACATGGGATGCGCCGCTTCTTCCAGGTGCCCGTGTTCGAGTACTTCGAAGTCCACTTCAGTTCCCCCTCAATCGCACCGACGGGTATGTGGTATATGAGGGAGTTGCTACGTCGTTACTTGATGAAGATGCTGTACGTGATATTGATCGACAGTTCTATACGATTTTTGTTATTTCGAGTGATGGGAGCGTGTCTTCAGGAGCGGTCGCATCGGTTGAAGTGTTTCGAGGTGGATCAGTTAGTACCTCGACAGAGGGTGTCGAGCCTGCTCCTTCGCCTGTTGCATTACAGAATTTTTACCCAGAGATGATAGTAGTAGAGCAGGGGACGACAACTCAGACGTTTGCCTCACCAGAAATTGTCTTATGGCATACTACCCCCCTATTATTTCGGATTGAGCGACAACATCTCCAGTCACATCTTAAATCAATTGTTGTCGAGATGCGCGATCCGACGGATCAGCGACGTCGGTATATGTTTCTCCTTCGTTTAAATAGAGATGGTACTGCGTATGAGGCACTGATTGCGCCACTTAAGGTAGTGGGTTCATCACGATTTACGGTCACGATTGTTGATTTCGAAGAAAAAGTAGTCGGACGATACACGACGCAAGCTTCCTTTATTGAAGGGACGACAGATGATTCAGAGGTATTCTTTCCCGACACGATTGTTGCGACCGTGCGTCCGGCATTGCCGTATTTCTATACAACTTCGATAATGCTGCTGGTGATTTTTGTTGTTATCTTGTGGTTGCATCAGCGACGACAGCGCCAGTCGTATCGAGATGGATGAGGATAATCACTAGTGTATAAATGTGACTTTATCGTTATAGTTATTGAAGGTACATTTAATACTGCTTAACAAAACTACGTATGATTCGAGTTGCAATTAATGGATTTGGAAGAATTGGACGAACATTTTTTCGTCTTGCATACGGTAATCCAGCGTTTGAGGTGGTGGCGGTAAATGATCTTGGTAGCCTTGATACGCTCGCGTATCTCCTTGAATATGATTCAGTGTACGGACGAAGTCCTTTTTCGGTTGTCATCAAAGATGGGAAGTTACTGGTGCAAGGGAAGGAGGTGACATTTGTTCAGGAACGAGAACCGGCAAAGCTTCCTTGGGGCGCGATGGATATTGATGTCGTCATTGAGTCGACAGGTTTGTTTACCTCATACGAAGGAGCGAAGCTCCATCTTGATGCAGGAGCAAAGCGTGTCGTTGTCTCTGCGCCTGTGAAGGGTGATCCTGCGGCTCTTGGTATCGCTGGAGCAACTGTACTCATGGGGGTTAACGAACATCTTCTTGATACGTGTCAGATTTCATCAAATGCTTCATGTACCACGAATGCCACGAGTCCTCTCATCGCTGTTCTAAAGGAGGCAATTGGTATTAAAAAAGCCGTTCTTAATACAGTTCATGCGTATACCGCTTCACAAAGTCTCGTTGACGCACCAAACAAGAAAGACCTTCGTGAGGGGCGAGCGGCGGCTTTGAATATTGTACCGAGCACGACCGGTGCAGCGATTGCGACAACACTTGCTCATACGGAATTGACGGGTAAGTTCGACGGTATTTCGATGCGTGTTCCTGTTCCTGTTGGCTCAATTGTTGATGTAACCTTTGTGGCGAATCGATCGACCACAGTCGAAGAAGTTAATACTGCCCTTACGAAAGCAGCAGCAGATCCAAAGTGGCGTAATCTTTTTGCGGTAACAGACGCACCGATCGTTTCGACCGACATTATTGGTTCGCGGGTTGGTTCGATCGCTGACCTTTCGTTTACTAAAGTCGTTGACGGTGATTTGGTTAAAGTATTGGCTTGGTACGATAATGAAACTTCGTATACACAAACATTACTTGAGCATGTGCAGGCTATTGCAAAGCGGCTTTCGTAAGCATGGATTCTTCGACTCGCTACATAATCCATCTTGCGGCGGATCACGCGGGGTTTGAGTTAAAGCAAAAAATTGCCGAGTGGTTTCTTCTCTACCCCCTTCAAGGTGTTCTCGTTGTTGATCACGGCGCCAAGAGTTATGATGCTGAAGATGACTATCCAGATACGATTGCGCTTGCTGCGGAGGCGGTAGCGCGTGCCCCGCATCGTGATCGAGCGCTCCTCTTTGGTGGCTCGGGTCAAGGAGAAGCCATGCTTGCCAATCGATATCCTGGCGTACGCGCTACTGTGTATTATGGTGGTGATCCACGCATCATTCGACTCTCGCGAGAACACAATGATGCGAACGTTCTTTCGTTTGGTGCTCGTTTCGTCACGTTTGATGAGATTGCTTCGCTTATTTCAGAGTGGCTCGCGACCTCTCCTTTGTCAGACGAGAAGTACGCCCGTCGTATTCGCAAGGCCGAACATCTTTCAAAGAATAAAATTATATGATCCCGATTGTACCAGCTGTTATTCCGCAATCTTTTGAAGCCTTACGTGACGCTGCAAAGCAACTTTCATTTTCCCCCGAGCTCCACGTTGATGTTGTTGACGGGACATTTGTTGATTCGCGTAGTTGGCCGTATGTACCAGAAGGTGTACCACTCTCGATTAAGCCGTACACGGATACGTACACACTTGAAGTTGATCTCATGGTGATGGATCCAATTAGTGCTGCAACAGCGTGGATTAAAGCCGGTGCCGATATCCTCGTCTTTCATACAGAGTCGTGCCAGCCAGCCGATCTAGAAGCGTTTTCACGCGACCACGCTGTGAGTGTCTGTATAGCGCTTCAGAACAATACGCCACTTGATGTACTTCAGTCATATCTACCGTATATTGATGGTGTGCAACTTATGGGTATTCCCGTGATTGGTAAACAAGGACAGCCATTTGATGATCGTGTCTTAGAGCGGATTCGTGGCGTACGGACATTAGCACCATCTCTTCCAATAACGATTGATGGAAGTGTTAATGAGGCAACCATACAAGCAGTAGTTGAAGCAGGTGCACACCGTCTTATTTGTGGCTCTGCGATTATTGGATCAGAAGATCCGTACGCTGCGTATGTGCGACTACGAGCTCTCGTTAGCGGCTAGTTAATAACAACGAGAGACTGCATCACTGACATTTCGTTGCTATACTCTGCCTATGCGGTACCTTACCAATGCAGAAGTGCGTGAATTAGAGTTGAAAGCGAATTATATTCGCCAAAGTATTATTGAGATGCTCGTGGCGGCAGGAAGTGGGCATACTGCTGGTCCGCTTGGTATGGCGGATATCTTTGCACTCCTTTACTTCAAAGTGCTGCAACACGATCCTAAAAATCCGACGTGGCCTGAGCGTGATCGGCTCGTTCTCTCGCATGGACATATTTGTCCTGTCTTGTACGCAACGCTTGCTCACGCTGGGTACTTTCCGGTCGAGGAATTAATCACGTTGCGAAAGTTTGGTTCTCGACTACAAGGACATCCTCACCGAGAGTCTCTCCCTGGTCTTGAGACGAGTTCCGGACCGCTTGGATCTGGCTTGTCACAGGCAGTTGGTATGGCTCTCGCTGAGCGAATTGATAATCCGTACTCAGCAAAGTACATTTACTGTTTAACTGGTGATGGCGAACTCAATGAAGGGCAGATATGGGAAGCAGCGCTTCTTGCCGGAAAAGAGAGGCTCCATAACCTCATCGTGATTGTCGATCGAAATGGTATCCAAATTGACGGTTACACGGAGTCAGTTATGCCACTTGAGCCGCTCGCTGAGAAGTTCATGTCATTTGGTTTTGATGTGCAAGAAGTTGACGGTCACAACATTCGTGCGGTCAACGATGCGATTGGAAAAGCCCAAGCCGTATATAGTCAACCGTCACTTATCATTGCTCACACAATTGCGTCGAAGGGCGTTGATGTATTTGAGCGTGATTTTCGCTGGCATGGTAACCCTCCAGGGAAGGGACCTGAAGATAGGGTGCCAAAGTCCGAGCAAGCAAAAGTAGCACTCGAAAAGTTACGGACACTCGCCGGTTTATTAGAAAGAAATGACTAAGAACGTAGTACACATGCGTGCATCACATTTACACGAAGGATTCGCTACCGAGCGCATGGAGCAGGTACCAACGCGCGATGGGTATGGTGAGGGTCTCCTAGAAGCGGCTGAGCGAAACGAACACATTGTTGCCCTTGCCGCTGATCTTACTGAATCGACTCGGACACTCCCATTTGCAGAGAAGTACCCGCGACGTTTTATTCAAGTTGGCATTGCGGAGCAAAATATGGCGTCGGTAGCTTCGGGAATGGCAGCGATGGGGAAAATACCGTTTATCGCTTCGTACGCGATGTTTTCTCCGGGGAGAAATTGGGAGCAGGTGCGAACAACAATTGCCTACAATAATAGTAACGTAAAGATTATAGGTGCGCACGCCGGAATTTCGGTAGGACCAGATGGAGCGACGCATCAGGCAATTGAAGATATAGCAATCATGCGAGTTCTCCCTAACATGGTGGTGATTGCTCCCTGTGACATACATGAGGCTCGAAAGGCGACGCTTGCTGCTGCGAAGTATGTCGGACCTGTGTACATTCGAGTCGGACGTAGTGCTACGCCCGTCGTAACGACACCACAATCACCGTTTACGATCGGTAAAGCCGAAGTGTTTTTCCGCTGGCGCAAGGAAGGGGTAAAAAACATCAGTATTGTGACAACGGGGAGTCTTGTGGCGCAAGCTCTCGTGGCGGCAGAGCGTATGGTCGTAAGCGGATATGGCATAACAGTACTCCATATGCCAACCATTAAGCCACTTGACACGGAAGCGCTCGACGAGCTTCTTGCAACACACGATGGGCTTGTGACGGTGGAGGAGCACCAACAAATCGGTGGTCTTGGTGGTGCAGTTGCAGAGTATGCAGCAATGACACGACCCCTCAGGATTATTCGAGTGGGAGTCAATGATCAGTTTGGTCAGTCTGGAGAACCAAATGAACTCCTCACACAGTACGGAATGGATACCGCCGCAATCTGTAATGCAATAAAATCTTCGGCACGTGACACCTAAGAAAAAGGGCTCCAGTAGGAGCCCTTTTTCTTAGGTGATTGGTGAAGCAACGTAGGATGATGGTCGATTGGCAAGGTAGGTTTCAAGTTCGTTCCTCGTGAGAAGGCCCGCCTGGGCGCCGATTTTTTGGACAACAGACATTGAATTGATTGGCCCCCAAGCAAGTGCTTCAGCAGCCGTTTTCCCTAGTGCGATCGCTGCGGTGAACGTTGAAGCGAATGAATCCCCAGCTCCTGTTCGATCGATCGGTTCGGCTGGGTCAGGATACATTGGCATGTGCCAAGCTTGATCGTGTTCATCAAGAGCGTAAGCACCGTTTGGTCCATCAGTGATGACTGGGAGACGAGGTCCAAGAGCACGAAGAGAGCGAAGGAGGGTTGGAAGATGTTGTTCTTTCGTCGCAAGGATTTCTTGTGCTTCTTCCAGGTTACAGAAAAATATTTCTGTTACCTCATAGAGATCTTTGAGTGCTTCATAGCCAAGTTTGATCTGAAAAGTACCTGGTTGAAAAACCAATTTTGATCCCTTTTCCTTAACATATGAGGCAATTTCATGATGAAATGGAACACCATGTTCACCGATTGATGAGAAGTAAATGTACCGAGGAGGGGTGTGAAAATCGGGTAGAGAGTACGGAAATACCTCGTGTTTAATTAAAATTGTTCGCTCTGCACCATAGCGAAGGACATAGTGATAATTTGTCGCTTTGCCCTCATGTACTTTCACATATTCTGTATTGACTCCCTCGGTGCGTAACGCATCGAGGCAATCCTTACCATAGCGGTCATGGCCGACACTTGCAACGAGCGCTGTGTGAAGGCCTAATCTGTGTGCCGAGACGGCTGCGTTTGGTGAATTACCAACCGCGTTTATAACTTCGACGTTATTATACGGAAGTTTACTTCCAAAGGGCATGTGCAAGGTAAAACGACCAGTATCCATGTCCTGACTCACGTCAGCTGCATCTTTATTGAGCTCTATAAATGCGTCAACGACGATATCGCCGATGGCTACGAAATCATATTGTTCTGTCATATAGTGATCATGGTAGCACGGTCATACTTCTTGTGAGTACGCAAGAAGGGGAAAATAGACGATGTATCCCGACATGACATATTCATGATACGCTCCGGCGTCAAAGGCGTACTATGGCCATATAATCACCGCGAATAGTCAGAGTATGTCATGACGAGATACGGCTCGAAAATAGTCGTCTCTAACGAAAAATGATGCCGTGGTATACTGGTGCATCACATGATCATGTTTTTTAAAAAAGTACCACAATCCATCTGCCGTGTGTCTTTTTGTGTTGTACTCGTTTTTATGAGCGTTTTGTCATTCTTCCCGGCTACGGTTAGGGCAGAAACAGAAGCAGAGCGGCGTTCTCGTCTCGAGGCAGAATTGCAGAATGTTGAACGTCAGATATTGACGCAGCGCCGATTAGTCGAGGATAAACAACTCGAACGTCAGTCTCTCGAACGAGACGTTGCGTTGATTGAGGGGCAGATTAAACAAGCACAGCTTGGCATTCAAGCTCGATCAGTAGCAATTTTACAGCTGAGCGACCAGATTGCAGAAAAGACAGAAACACTGAGTATTCTTGAGGATAAATTACGAAAGCAACGAGATTCCCTTGCCGATCTTATTCGTCGATCGGCAGTTATTGAGGATTTTTCGTTAGTAGAAGTGTTACTGAGTCGGCAGAATTTTTCAACGTTTTTTTCTGACGTTGCCTCGTATCAGTCACTCAAAGATGCGCTGAACCAGTCGGTGTCGGTGCTGGATCAAATTCAAACAGAAACCTACGAGCAGAAATTGCAACTTGAAGAAAAACAAACTACCGAGGCGAAAATGAAGAATATTCAAGAACTCGAAAAACGAGAGATTGAAGCAAAAGAGCGAGAAAAGGAAAAAATACTTACGGTCACAAAGGGGGAGGAACGGGCGTATCAACAACTTCTCGAATCACAACAGCGTACAGCTGCACAACTTAGAAACGCTCTTTTCTCGCTTCTCGGTGGCGGTGGCGGTATTCCGTTTCCAGAAGCTGTTTCGTTGGCCCGGTATGCAGCAGAAAAGACGGGGGTGCCAGCTGCACTCATTCTTGCGATTCTTGAACAAGAGACAAACCTCGGGGCAAATCTAGGTAGTTGTCTGTATAACGATATACGAGGAGGAAAGGTCGTGATGCATCCTGAGCGAGATGCGCCAATATTCTTAGCAATTGCCAAAGAGCTCGGGTTTGATCCGGCGAGACGTTCAGTGTCATGCCCAATCGTTTCAAATGGAGCACGTTATGGTTGGGGTGGTGCAATGGGTCCTTCACAGTTTATTCCTTCAACGTGGGCGATTTATGGCGGGATTGTCGCAGAGGCGGGTACGTGGGTCTACGATACGTCTAGTGACGCGATCAGGCGTATCAATGGTACTGGAGCTCCCGCAAATCCATTCAATAACCAAGACGCATTCTTGGCTACTGCACTCTTACTTCGAGATAATGGCGCAAATGGTACGTACGCGGCGGATCGTTTGGCTGCACTTCGTTACTATGCTGGTTGGGGTGGTGCATCTAGCCCTGCAAACGCTTTTTATGGAGATCAAGTAATGAATAGAAAAACCCGTCTTACACAGGAGATTCAGATTTTGGGAGGAGGGTAATCCCGTCTTTGAGTTGGCAAGATTTTGTAGGGAAGATCTTCTTTGTACAAAGATACCCATTCCGGCGTGACTCATTTCCTTTACCAGCTTCAGCAACAAAGCAACGTACTGGCATTCCATGACTGCGAATACCTGGAATGGGTCACGCCGAGATAGGCGGCTCGAACAAATACTTGCGAAAATGAAGGACTCTGGTATAGTAGCGGACACGTTATGAAAGCAGAAATTCATCCAGAAAATTATCGTCTCGTCATTTTTGAGGACAACTCAAGTGGTGAGCGTATTCTTATTGGTTCAACAATCTCTACGACCAAGACCGCAACATGGACTGATGGCCAAGAATACCCGATTGCGCATGTCGAAATATCGAGTGCATCACATCCATTTTATACGGGTCAAGAGAAAGTTATGGATACCGCCGGTCGAGTAGAGCGATTTAAGAGTCGCGCTGCTAAGGCAAGTGCCAAGACCCGATAGGACTCACGAGAAGACGCCCACAAAAATCTGGGGCGTTTTTTCTTGTAGAATGTGTTATGCTTTTTTTCTATGAATGAAGAACAAGAAGAACGCCTCAATCAATTTCGCGAAAACCATAAAACACAATTTTTGGCAGAACAGTTTGACGGACTGACAAGACGGCGAGAGGAGACCGAGCACTTGCTTAAAACCGATCCGTCTCTTGGGGAGCTTGTTACACTCGAATTGACAACAATCGCCAATGAGCAAGCAGCACTTTTCGCTGATATGGAGCGTATTCTCTCTGTTGCAAAGAAAGAAGATGAGATGCCGTATGGTGTGGTATTGGAGGTGCGGGCTGGTGCAGGTGGTGATGAGGCAGCACTTTTCGCTGAAGATTTAGCTCGGATGTATCTTGGTTATGCAGCAAGTCAGGGTTGGCTTTACTCGACTGAACATGAATCACGGGGAAGTGGAGGTGGATACAAGGAGGCAGTCTTTGAAATTATTCATGTAGATGCCTATCCACAATTACGTTACGAAACTGGAGTGCATCGGGTGCAACGTATTCCGGTGACCGAGAAAGCGGGGCGCATTCATACATCAACAGCGTCGGTTGCGATACTGCCATTACGAAAAAAGCCATCAATTGAGATAAATCCATCAGAGATTGAGATGGAATTTTCTCGCTCAGGAGGAGCTGGTGGTCAGAACGTTAATAAGGTTGAGACAGCGGTACGACTCATTCACACACCGACTGGTATAGAAGTACGTAGTCAATCTGAGCGTTCTCAACTTAAAAATCGAGAAAAAGCAATGAGCATTTTGGTAGCCAAGCTAGAAGCACTTCATGAAGAAGAAGAGGCAAAACAGCATGCTGCAACACGAAAAAATCAAATTGGTACTGGTGATCGTTCTGAAAAGATTCGAACATATAACTTCCCCCAAAATCGTATTACGGATCATCGGATCAAGGAGTCCTGGCATAACATTGAGGTTGTAATGGCTGGTAAAATTGACCCAATTATTGAGTCATTGATACGGGCGTCAGAAGCGGTTGCGTAGTGCTACTAGCTATGGTACTATCGTCGAGCTTAAGCGCTCTGCGCTTTTTTGCTTCGTAATAGTATTATGTCAACACATACCAATTCATCACTTATTGAACGCTTGTTTAAGGTCGGGGCTCATTTTGGCTTTAAGAAGAGTCGCCGCCACCCAACAGTTACGTCGTACCTCTACGGGACAAAAGACGGAAACGATATCTTTGATCTTGAAAAGACTGCAGCACTCATTGAGCGAGCAAAGGAGCTTGTTCGTGATGCTGGGACAAACGGCAAGGTAGTTCTCTTTGTTGGTACTAAAGAAGAGGTGGTGACACTCACCAAGGCGGCTGCTCTGAAGATTGAAATGCCGTATGTTGTCCATCGATGGATTGGAGGTATGCTCACTAATCTCCCTGAAATTAAGAAGCGCATTGCTCGACTGGATGAATTGACTCTCGGGACGGCTTCTGGAGAACTCGAAAGAAAGTATACTAAGAAGGAACGAATGATTATGGGTCGAGAAGTAGCAAAACTCGAACATAACTTTAAGGGCGTCAGTAAGATGATGAAGCTTCCTGATTTTATGGTGGTGGTTGATCCTCGTCATGATCATATTGCAGTGAAAGAGGCGCAATCTATGCGTATCCCCGTCATTGGTATTATGAGTTCTGACTGTGATATGACGACGGTTCAGCATCCAGTACTTGTGAACGATGCCCTTCAAGGTAGCGTGGCAATGGTACTAGATGAACTAGTGGGAGCGTACGCTGCAGGATTCTCGTCATATGTACCTAAGGCACCTGCACCTCGCACTGAGTCACGCCCTCGACCGACCCAACGGGCGTAATACGTACGACGTTGGTCCTACTGTTCTTTATTTCAACAATATATTTTGAACGTACTATGGAAATAACTTCAGCACAACTTAAAGAGTTACGAGACAAGACCGGCATTTCAGTCATGCAGTGCAAGAAGGCTCTCGAAGAAGCAGGTGGCGACATGGAGAAGGCTGTCATCATTTTGAAAAGAAAGCGAAGTGAGGCTGCTGAAAAAAAGTCTGACCGAGCTCTTGGAGCGGGTGCGATTGGGGTGTATCTTCATAATACAAACGAGGTTTCTGCAACGGTACTCTTGGCTTGTGAGACAGATTTCGTCTCAAAGAACGAAGAATTTGTTCGTCTTGCCAAAGATATTGCGATGCATGTTGCTGCTTCAAATCCGACCTATGTAACAAAACAGGAGGTTCCGCAAGAATCGCTTGAGAAGGCAAAAGAAGTATTTCGTAACGAAGTTCTTGATAAGCCAGCGGACATGCAAGAAAAGATTATTGAAGGGAAAATGGCATCGTACTTTCGCGAACAAATTCTCACCGAACAGCCATTTATTAAGAATCCTGACACAACAATTGGCGAGATGATCACGGGGGCTGTTCAGAAATTTGGTGAAAATATATCAGTAGCGCACATGTCTCGTGTGTCAGTGAAGTAGCGTATGACCCATATTGGGGTAGTATTTCTTCTCTGTGCTGGTTTGTTTATTATATCCCTCTTTCTTGTTCGTTACGAAGAGCAGCACGGCAAACGTCTTTTCCTTTCAACGTTTCGTTTTTGGTTGGATCGACAGTGTGATGTAGTAGTGTATCGCATTCAGCACTTTATCCATCATTCACTTCGTCTATCTTGGTATTATAGTTTGCACTCGTCGTTACGGGCATGTATGGGTGTGCTTGTTGCTTCGTATGATTTTCTCGAACGAATATTTACGGAAAATCGTCGTCGAGCACGTTTATTGCGATTAAAGTACAGTGAGGCCTCTCGTTCCCATTTGCGCGCAATTGAAGAGCATAAAAAAACCACAGCACTCTCCCCGGGGGAGAAGAAGAAGCTGAAATCAAAATCATTGAGAGGGAACTAGTGTAGAAGGTGTCAGAAAGCGGGTTGCACTTTTTTCATAAACCAGCATAATAGGCACACTTCGATGTCGACGACGAAGTGCCGTACAATCTTTCGCGACATACGCCACCTTAGCTCAGTTGGTAGAGCAACGGTTTTGTAAACCGTGGGTCGTCAGTTCGAGCCTGACAGGTGGCTCTCGTAGTACAGAATAAGTTTCGATACGTCTATAGTCCCTATTTGAGTGTTCTCGAGAGATGAAGGAAAAAGACACCCACCGTAGGGTCTCCCTTTCTAAAAGGGGAGAGAAGGTATATACTCGTTTTTATCATTGTATGAATCAAGAGACGCCACGACGATTACCGTATGCTGAACGACCAGATTTCCATGTAGGGCGTGCCACTGATCTTGAGGGGCGACAGAGACTTTTTTATCGTTTTCTAGAAATAGTGCCAGGTGTTGCCTCATGGGGAACACTGATTGGTGTTGTTCTACTTTCGATTTATGTGCCTTTTGTGGCGGCGTACTTTGTTATTGCTTTTGCGTTGTATTGGGTACTTAAGACTGCTTTTTTGTCATATCACTTGCGCTATAACTGGAAACGGTTGCGTCACCACATGTCGCTTGATTGGAAGAATATGGTGGATCGATTTTCCTACGGTCACTTGTATCATGTCGTTATTTTACCTTTCTATAAAGAGCCAAGAGAAGTAGTGGTTGCGAGTCTTGAAGCGCTCAAAAACGTACGCTACGATTCAAAAAAAATCATTGTAGTTTTAGCGGCTGAGGAGCGGGCCGGCGATGGAGCAGCTGATATCTTGGCACAGATGCATGAACGCTATAAAGATACATTTGGTCACTTTTTGACGACGGTCCACCCAGCTGATTTGCCTGGTGAAATGGCTGGTAAGGGATCAAATGCGTCATATGCAGCTGAAGAGGTCCGTACACGCATACTTGATCCTCTTCGGATATCTTATGAAGAGGTACTTGTCTCTATTTTTGACATTGATACTGTACTCTACCCTGATTATTTCAACTGCCTTGTGTGGCATTTTATGACGGCCGAAAACCCTCTCAAGAGTTCGTTTCAGCCAGTACCTATTTTTAATAACAACATATGGGATGTACCGGCAATATCGAGAGTTGTTGCGATGAGTAGTACATTTTGGGAAATGATTCAACAGGAGCGACCTGAACGCATGGCTACCTTTTCGTCACACTCTGTGAGCTTTAAGGCTCTCTACGAAGTGGGATATTGGCAAAAGAATATGGTAAGTGAAGACTCGAGAATTTTCTGGAATTTACTCATCGCCAATAATGGAGCATATAAGGTGATCCCGTTGTCATACCCGGTATCAATGGACGCAAATGGTGCCCCGACGCTCATTCAGACGTTTATCCAAATTTACAAGCAACATCGACGCTGGACGTACGGTGTCGAGAATCTTTGCTATCTCCTCTATCATTTTACAAAAAATAGTGCGATGCCACGACGACAACGTCTTGCACTTGCGTTCCAGCAGGCCGAGGGCTATTGGTCACTTGTGACGAATCCAATTATGCTTTTTATTCTTGGTTGGGCGCCAATCTTTCTTGGAGGTCAGGATTTTCACCAAACGGTGTTGTCATATAACTTGCCGATTATGGTACGCGACCTTTTGATTTTAGCTATGTTTGGACTTGTTGTTTCATCGGTTATTTCGCTCACACTTATACCAGCTCGACCAGAGGGATATAGTCGTTTTCAGTATTTAGTCATGGCGGTTCAGTGGATTATGATCCCGGCAACAATGATTATCTTTAGTGCTATTCCAGGACTCGATGCTCAAACGAGGCTCATGCTTGGTAAATATATGGGTTTTTGGGTAACTCCCAAAAACCGAGAATCATGATAGAGTAGCTGTCTATGCGACCGGTTGTTCCGCCACTCACTAGAATCCGCCGAAAGTTAGTATTTCTCACGCTACTCGCGGCATTTCTCATCTTGCTCCCGCTTTCGATTTTTTACGCGATTGGCTATCGGTATGATTTTACACAACCAAACCCAGCCATCACAGTGACGGGTGCGTTTTACGTCTTTACCGATTCTCCGCAAGCAGAGATATTTGTGAATGATCAACGTATCGAGAATGCGCGTACGTTTCGTCGTGCGTTCTATATTCAGGGATTGCCACCAGGCGTGCATCGTGTCCATGTACAGATCCCAGGCATGCATACCTGGGTGAAAGAACTACCAATCACACCGCATCTCGTTACTGAGATGGAAGCGTTCAATGTGCCGCTTGTACCGATTGTACGATACATACCAGCCTACGAGACGGCTGACGGGAGAGCAGTGATACCAGCTACGGCATCGACGACGCCATCATTCTTCCTAGCGTCATCATCACTTCTGTATACGATCACCACGTCAACTGCAACAAGGACATTAGCTATAAATCAGGAATATCGTCTTCTTGATGAGTTATTCCTTGAGAAGGCTTCAACGACTGCTGTACTCCGGGCATTTGAAGGTGTACATCATGCGACGACATCGAGTACTTCCTTGTCTGTCGCTACAACAACGAAAGAGCGTGATGGCCTCCGCGTGTATGAGCAAAATGGCGACATTATTGTTGAACGTCTCAATCAGGGAGAAGAGCCTCCGCACTATTTCTGTCATACCGCTCAGGCGATAGAAATCAGTGTTGAAGAGATGGATACGTACGGGACAAGTACGATACCTTCTCGTGTGCCAGTTGAGAGTAGTGAATGTCGGACGACTATTCGCATGGATCGACAGGGGAAGAAGGTACATGATTTTGACTTCCACCCTGAGACACCTAACTTGCTTTTATTACAGTTGGATGACGGTCTGTATGTTGTCGAAATTGATGATCGAACGTGGCAGAACAGTCAACCACTGTATCGTGGTACTACGTTTGAATTTATATTGTATCGAGGCGGCGTCTTTATTAAGGAGGGCGATGCAATTTTTGAGGTCGCTCTTCAACGTACAGAAGGATAGGTTCTCCGTGGTATACTCGAGGCGTAATTTTTGACTATGATCACACCGCAACAAAAAGGACATACCCACCCGATCTCGCAGATGATTCGGGAGATTAATAATATTTTCAGTGAACTCGGATTTGTCTTTGCAGAAGGTCCAGAGGCTGAACTCGAGTACTATAATTTTGATCGCCTCAATGTTCCTAAGGATCATCCGTCTCGTGACATGCAAGATACGTTTTGGTTTTCGCGACACGATGTCTCACAGCCGATGGTATTGCGAACACATACATCACCAGTACAAGCGCGGTACATGGAATCGCATACGCCGCCTATTCGGGTCATAGTTCCTGGAAAAGTATTTCGTAACGAAGCAACAGACGCGACACACGAAGCGCAATTTTATCAACTTGAGGGATTATATGTGGATCGTGATGTTAGTCTGGCTCATTTGAAAGGGACAATCGAATACTTCTTTAGCGCTTTTTTCTCTGGTCATGTCGAGGTACGATTTCGACCGAGCTTTTTCCCTTTTGTTGAACCCGGCGTCGAAGTTGATATGCGTCTCACGACTGGGCAGTCAAAATTAGTAGGGAAGTGGGTTGAAGTCATGGGGGCGGGCATGGTACATCCATCGGTATTGCAGGCTTCTGGGATTGATCCTGCGGAGTATTCTGGTTTTGCATTTGGTATCGGTATTGACCGTCTTGGGTTCATGAAATATGAATTTGATGATGTGCGGCAGCTTTATAATGGTGATCTCCGCTTTGTGAATCAATTTTAAATCGTTCATATGAAAGTACTCCATTCGTGGTTGCATGATTATCTTGGTGACTCTTTGCCCTCTCTAGAAGAAATTGATCGTTTGTTTACGTTCCATGCATTTGAAGTCGAGGAAGTAACAAAACTTGATAATGGAGATGCGGTGATTGATGTGAAGGTACTGCCCGATCGCGCAGCTGATTGTCTATCTCATCGAGGAATTGCACATGAGCTTGCGGCAATTTTACAAAAGCCACTCAGGCTTGATCCTCTCAAGAGAGATGTCCTAGCGTGGCCGTCTTTAGGAACAGTAACCGCAACGATAACCGATCCGGCACTCTGTCGTCGGTTTACTGCGGTACGAATGGAGGGTATTCGAGTCAGTCAATCACCAGCGTGGCTTCGGGATCGTCTTGCGGCGCTCGGTCAACGATCAATCAATAATGTAGTCGACATTACTAATTACGTTATGCTTGCTACCGGGCAGCCACTTCATGCGTATGATGCGGACCGATTATCACAAAGTGGAACAGCCTATGATTTTGTTGTTCGCTTCGCCAAGGATGGAGAACAACTGATAACTCTCTCGGGTGATGAGTGTCGTTGCACTGAAACGATTCCCCTTATTGCTTCAGCTAATGGTCAGCCACTTGGCATTGCTGGTGTGAAAGGGGGAGTGACAGCAGAGATTAGTGACATGACGACCCATGTTGTTATTGAAGCTGCCAATTTTTCACCCACCATTACCAGACTTGCTGCACAGCAACTTCGACTTCCTACCGATGCGGCGAAGCGTTTTGAGAATAATATCTCCCCGAAATTGACATACCCTGCAGTCGCGTATGCAGTCGAACTTCTCACTGAGCATGCAAATGGTGAGCTCGTAGATCATACTGACGTTTATCCGCAACAAGAAGAACCGGTGGTGGTGAGCTTTTCTCACAGTGTCATTGAAAAAAAGCTTGGTATTTCTATTCCTACAGAGACGGTACAGGATCTCCTTCGAGGGTTGGGTGTCTCTGTGACAGTCGAGGATGCTACCTACAATGCGGTGTCACCATGGTGGCGACGAGACCTTGTACTGCCCGAAGATTATGTTGCGGATATCGGTCGTCTCTATGGCTATGATGCGGTACCGAGTGTCGTCGTACTGCGCGCGCCGCTATCAGAATATAATCAACGACAGTACTACAGTGAAATAATTAGATCGACACTGGTCGCACAAGGATTCTCTGAAGTGATCACGTCGAGCTTTTGTGCCAAAAGTCCACTTATGCTAGCGAATGCTCTGGCGAGTGATAAGGGAGGTATGCGAACAACATTGCGTGACAATATGAGCGATGTGCTTGAAAAGAATATACCGCACCTTGATATACTCCGTCTTTCAACCCTTCGAGTATTTGAAATAGGTACTGTATTCGCGAAAGGGGGTGAGTACGGTGTGCTCGAGTCGACCGAGGTCGCACTTGGTGTGCGTACAAAGCGTCAAGGTTTCGTGAGTGCGGATACTACCCTGGTACAACAAATGATTGATATGCTTTCTTCAGTGCTTGGCAGTGCCATATCTCCCACCGTTCACGATGGTATTGTAACGTTTTCTCTTGATGATCTCCTATCACGATTACCACTCAAAAAGGAGATTTTTACGGCGGAAAAGGAACAAGTCACTACATTTACACCGTACTCGCTCTATCCACCGGTCAGTCGAGATGTTGCTTTTTGGGTTCCTGAGACCAATGCCGACCCTCGCGTTTGGCAGGGTTTGATAGAAAAAAGTATTGAGCAACACCTTGTTCACGTGACACTCTTTGATGAGTTTAGAAAACAGGATCAAGTATCACTAGGTTATCGAATAGTATTTCAGGCATTTGATCGAACATTAACGAATGATGAGGTGCAAAAACAACTCGATGGTGTCTATAAGAAACTTGTCGAAGCTGGAGCAATAGCACGATAATTCGTACCGGACAACTTCTTTCTTAGGCTATATTTTGCTATACTAGTTTTATTATTTGACGTAACAGTATTGCTGCATGCCTGCAAAAAAAGACGCTGGAAAATCAACGTACGACGCTTCTTCGATCTCTGTTCTTGAAGGCTTAGAGCCAGTACGAAAGCGTCCGGGAATGTACATTGGAACAACTGGACCAGAAGGACTCCATCACTTGATTGGGGAAGTATTCGACAACTCTCGTGATGAGGCAATGGGGGGATTTGCTAATCGAGTTGAGGTAGCGTTACTTCCAGATGGCTATGTGCGTGTCGTTGATAACGGGCGAGGTATTCCGGTAGACATTCACAAACAGACTGGTGTCTCAGCACTTGAGACTATTCTCTGTACCTTGCATGCTGGTGGTAAGTTTGGAGGAGAGGGGAGTGGTTACAAGGTATCGGGCGGACTCCACGGTGTGGGTGTGTCGGTGGTGAATGCCTTGTCAGAACACACGATCGTCGAAGTGCACCGTGACGGAGGCTACTATATTCAGGAGTACAATATTGGCAAACCAAAGGCAAAGGTGAAGAAGGTCAGTAGCTCAGATGCACGCGGTACGATTGTGACCTTTAAGGCAGATCCCACTATCTTTCCAGATACAACCTACGATTTCAAAAAAATCGTTAACCACCTTCGTCAGCAAGCGTATCTTGTGAAGGCTCTCCAGTTATCTGTGATTGATGCACGTGACTTGAGTGAGGCAGCGCAGAAGAAGTTGGATCTGAAGGGAGTGCAGTATCTCACTGATGTACATCTAGAAGTACCACACCAACATTTTTATTTTGAGGGTGGACTACGATCCCTTGTTGCCTTCAACAATCAGTATCAGACTGCAGTTCACAAGAATATCTTCTATATTGAAAAATATGAAGTTGATGAAGCGGTATTGTCGGTTGAGGTGGCGCTACAATACGTCGATGACATTTCTGCTCGGATTTCAGCATTTGCGAATAATATTTACAACCCAGAGCATGGTACTCACGTGACTGGCTTTAAGACAGCGCTTACCCGCACACTCAATAACTACGCGAAGAAAAATAATTTTTTCTCCGTAAAAGAAAAAGATGCCGGATTTACTGGCGATGATGTGCTTGAAGGTATCACCGCGGTTGTGTCTGTGAAGATGCCTGAGATTCAATTCGAGGGCCAGACAAAGGCGAAGTTAGGATCAGTCGAAGCACGAGGCGCGGTAGAGTCGGTGTTTGGTGAAGCATTTAACAATTACCTCGAGGAAAATCCAGATGATGCCAAAGCTATTATCAACAAAGTGATCATTGCGGTAAAAGCTAGAAAAGCTGCAAAGGCAGCGAAGGATAGTGTGCTTCGTAAGGGGGCACTTGAAGGAATGTCGCTTCCTGGGAAACTCGCAGATTGTCAAAGCAAGAATGCAGAAGATTCTGAGCTCTTTATCGTGGAGGGGGATTCTGCGGGAGGTTCTGCTAAAATGGGGCGTGATCGAAAGACACAAGCCATCCTCGCTCTTCGCGGTAAAATATTAAATGTCGAACGAGCTCGCCTCGACAAGATGTTGGCGTCAGAGCAAGTAAAGAATGTGGTGATTGCACTCGGCACGGCGATTGGTGATGTTTTTGATATTTCAAAACTCCGTTACCATAAAATTATTATTGCGACTGATGCCGACGTTGACGGTGCCCACATTCGAACGCTTCTCCTGACGCTCTTCTATCGTTATTTCCGACCACTCGTTGAGGGAGGGTATATCTATATTGCTCAGCCACCGTTGTATAAGGTCCAGTTTGGTAAAGAAACACGATACGCTTTTAGTGATGAGGAAAAGTTCTCTGTTCTTGAGGCACTTGGTGTGCCTTCCGATTCAGGGGCTGAGATTGATACCGAGGATGAAGATAATCAAGCTGAGGAAGTGGCCGAAAAGCGAGCACCAAAAGTACGGATTCAACGCTACAAGGGTCTTGGTGAAATGAATGCAGACGAGTTGTGGGAGACAACCATGAATCCTGAGTTCCGTATCCTAAAGCAGGTTACCATCGATGATGCACAGCTTGCAGACAAAGTATTCGATATCTTGATGGGGACTGACGTCGGAAGTCGTAAGTCATTCATTCAGTCAAACGCGAAGCTCGCTAACCTTGATATTTAGCGAATCGCCATATTAAGCTTCATGAGGAAAATCATTTTACCCCTAGTAGCCATGATTGTACTATTTGCAGGTTACAATCTTTTTTTGCTGTTTACACCAAAAATAGAGTTACTTGGAACAGAGACGTTCTATCAATCAGATCAGATTACATTGAAAGCACTATTACGGTACGAAAATCTTCCGTTCCACTACGTAGGATACTCCTACTCTATACTTTGTGAATCAGCCGAAACATCTCTATATCCTGAATATAAAGGTAAATTAATCCCTAAAGGTTCAAAAGAATTACCTGGAGTAGTGCTCGATGTGGATTTATCAGATGAATGGCTGGCGAGGGATGACTTGGGTGCTCTTGAGAAGATTGTTGCCTCAGCTCAAGAACAGTATGTCGTAGTCAACGATACTATCGTATCTAGCGGGGCCGGTGATGTCTGGGTCATACCAAAAGGTTGTAGTCAACCAAGTAGATCTTGGACAATTTACGAACATTTACCTAGCTCGGTCGTTCTGCTTCCCACAGATGACGTGCGTTTGTGTCAAGAAACACTTTCTAATGAAATTAAGATGGGTCTTGTTGCGTCTACTACAGAAGAGTTAAGTTTTTGTCGAAGTTCATATTTTCTCAACGAGAATACCCCAAATGTACATAATCTACTGCTGGGCGAATCTGGTAAAATATCGTTTCGTGTTAGCTCTCAAGCAATGGGAAGTCAAGAATTACTTGTAAGTAGTTCTGATTTAGGATTAACTTGGAATACAGAAGTTTTGGGTATTTCTACTACAACAATTATCAGAAAGGACGGTCAATTTTCAATTTATGCTGCTGCCCATAAACCAAACAGAATTACTGTTATTGAGCTAAGGACGGTAGAGGATACAGTTATTCCGCTGTATTCAGTATTGCTAGAAGAAGTATCAGGTGGTGACACATCGACTCAGTATATTGGTGATAACATTTTCTTGGCACGATTCCCTGAGACGTGGGTTACTAGGTCTGGTTTACGATCAGTAAAAATTATCATTGGTTATTCGGACGGTCAGCGCATTGAGCGTAGCTTAGAACTGTTTTAAGAAATGACATTTGTCACTTCTCTACTGAGTGCCTTATTCGTGGTCTCTCCCCAAAGAAGTGCAAATCTTGTCGACCGTTTGTGGTGGTACCACCAACCCCTGCTCCTTGCGCCGTCAATGGAGTTGAAAAGAACAAAGTCCGGTCTTGTGGCGAAAGTGCTACCACTTCCTCTTTAATTAAGACGTCATCTTAGCGGGAGACATCTTAGGTTTTGTACTATATAGCGCTAGTCCAACACGACCTTATTCTTTTTAATGATAAAAAGTATCAGGATCTGTTTGCATAGTACCCACCAGCGTCACTCGGTTTTGGCTATAAGGGATCACAGAGACCAATAATCGTAGGTGCTTAGGCCACATTTAGAATTTACTGGCTGTATTGATAGATTGTTATGGAATTATTACTAATTTCATCACCAGTAACACTTACTGTAATATTGAACTTAAGTAGTCCAGTTAGTTGAGTTGCTGGAAATGAGGCGGTAATAACAGAACGTTCATTTGGTTTGAGAGGATCTTGAGTGGGTGATGTATAGCGTGTACCGTCTGGGAATGTTGCACCCCATGTCCATGTATTTGATGTCTTTGTGCCAATGTTATGGATGACAAATTGTACGAGACTCTCTTTGTCTCGATCAAGTATGTGATCAAGTGTGATAATCGGGAGAGGAGTTTTTGTGCCAAATCCGACGAGCGTCGCAGTAAGATCAGTAAATCCATTGGGGTCTGAGACCGGAACGGTGTAGACCGGGGGAGTCAGAGGGGAGGTAGGTAGTGTCGGTTCTTCAGGTGTCGCTATAACTGGAGTGGTCACGGGTGGGGGAGGAGGAAGTGTCGGCTCTTCGAGAACGATCGGGGAGGTATCGGTAGTACTGGTTGCTTGGCCGCCAACGGTTGTGTTTGTTGATGTTGCTACAGGGAGATTTGGCGTCTCCTGCTCCGACTCTTCTTCATTGAGTGTTGCAAGACGATCATTTACAAGTGAGAAGACACCGGTATGCTGAGCGGAAGGATTCGATTCGTTATTCCGGACGAACGTGAGTGTGTAACGGAGATCAGCAAAGCGAGATTCTCGAGTCTCAACGGTTAGGTCGACTGCTTGTACTTGTCCAAGGTCATAGGTTGTCTCACAGGCTAGGTCTTGATGTGAGGTATGAGTTGTTTGAGCGAGCGTAACAACGACACCCGGCTCACAATCGTATGAAAATGAGTATGTACCATCAACACGAGATTCTTTCCAAGCGATCGTCGTCGCGTAGCCGCTTGTAAGGAGGACATCACTCTTTTCGATATTGAGATCCTTGATCACGTTTGGTTGGTAGTTGTAGACGCTGTTTGCAAGAGAGGCGAGCGAGTTAAGTGCCCCTGGGAGAACGTTAACTAATTGGACTGATACCCAAGCAATAGCAATAAGCGCGGCCACAAGTCCGACAATTGCCAATGACTTAAGTACTGGTTGTTTTTGTTGTTCAGAGAATTGCTCCATACATGTAATTACACTCGTAAGGTGCATATAAAATACTATAGATTGTGAATTTGTCAAGTAATATATGTTGACTTTTTTACTAAATGTGCTATTGTACATTGACCTCAAAAGTACACGTTATGACGTACCAATCTACCTTTGACGCAATTTGGGCAAAAAAGTTCGCATTTTGCGGGACATTTTTTGCTATCTTCTTCACTTGCTATGGCACACTAGCAATGCTTGATGCGTTGCCCGAACCCGTCGCTACCGTTGATTTCGATACGACATCCCAAGTAGCAGCTGTTGCTGATGTTCTGCCGCAACCGATTATTCCAGTTGCGTCATCAACTCCGACAACGACTGATCCTGTGATACTCGAAGAACCGGTGTTTCCGGACACTATCGTGATTGATAAACTTGATCGAACAATAACAGTACTTAATCCGACGTCCTCTCGTACTGAGGATCTCGATGCAGCGCTTTTGTACGGAACGGTTCGACACCCAGCGTCAGCGACACTTGATCAGTCAGGAACTGTATTTATTTTAGGTCACTCGAGTTACCTACCGACAGTGTTAAACCCTAATTTTCAAGCTTTTAATGGTATTCAGGATCTGCGATTTGGTGACACGATTCGTCTACAGTCAGGAAGTGTCGAGTATGTGTATCGAGTTGAAAAAGTATACCGTGCGAAGGCTTCCGAGGTTACGGTTCCTATTGCTGGAGACGAAAAGCGCCTTGTTATTGCGACATGTAATAGCTTTGGATCAATCGATGATCGTTATGTCGTTGAAGCGGTTCTTCTTGAATCAAAAGAAATCTAGACCTCTTGAAAACGTGTCGAGGATACACTTGAGTGAGAAATCTCTCTAGATACTCAGATTTGAACACAGTGAAATGGAATAGATAAAGAGTTGCTACCTACTCCATCGTGACATATTCCTTACAAGCTCTGATGTCAAAAGCGCCGTATGAACATTGAACCATCGCAAATGTCCATACGACGTCACGATTAGGTAGGGTAACGTTTGTTCTAGGTACTCACTTATGGCGGTTATGAATACAATACTTCATTCGGTGTCCGACCATCAAGTCCACAGTGTTCTAGGTTGTTATAATATTTATTCCAGAGACAGATTTTCTTTTTCAAATCAGTAACGGAATGAAACTTGTTTCGTTCATAAAACTTTTGCTGATCTTCGCGATGGGAACGCTCAACGGTACCATTCTGCGCTGGCTTTCCGGGATCAATCAGGTAGTGAATGATGCGATGTTTAGCACACCACTGATCAAGCGCGTGAATAGTTTTCACGGTTAGGTCAGATCTTTTTCCTGTACCAACATAATAATTGGTGAAGGTACTATGGTTATCAGTCTTGATCGCTTTAATCGGGTACGGAAACTTTGCTCGGATAATCTCCATCATTTTGATGGCATGATGAGTACTCTGCTCATCAAACACTTCTCGGTGTCTCCACCGACTCGCTGTATCAATAACGGTATATTGATAGTATCTAAGCCCCGCTATGGCTCCCGGGACGTACTTCACGTCCATCTCAAGGAGTTCACCGGGTTTTCTTTCTGCTTTTACATACTTGTATTTCACCTTCTTCACTCGGTACTGCCGCACCAGGTTCTCTTTCTTAATAATCTTGCCCACAGTGCGTTCGTGGATGGTGATACCTTGCTTCTTCAGCCGCCAGTGGAGCTTCTTGGTACAGAGGCCAATTGTCTTCCTAAGAGCTATCACTTCCTCCTTTAGTCGGATAGGGGTTTCATTTGGTTGAGTCTTTGGAGCGGTGCTTTTAGGGATGAGACCCTTTAGTCCATGTTTTTTATAGGGAGATACCCACCGCTCCAAACTACGTTTGCTGTGTGGGCAAACCTTAAGTGTCTCATCATAGGTGAGCCGCTTTTCAAGGATTGGGAGTATCCATTGATACCGTTCCATTTGGATAGATGTGTTCATTTTAACGGACATTTAGTTAGGGTACTAAATCCGCCATATGTGTGTACACATTACCCGTTACTATTGACAAAACCGAGCAATTACTATATTATATAAACATATTTTTTGCTCTTTTCCCGACGTTTTGGGAATTGTACCGCTCATTTGTGCTATTGATTACTCTCGTGTACCACGGCTGTGGTAGGTGAGGGTTGAGATATTACAAGGATATTGTTGTTATCAATTGAAGCATTTTTATGTCATTTACTTCTCTCATTGCTCGATCAGCCTTCCATACACGCGTGCTTATGCTGCGTGTGTTCATTGGTATCATTGCGATCGTATCGGTAATGCCGGTCATGATGGTCGCTGTGCCAACTGCGTCTGCGCAAACAGACATTACCTGTACACTCACCGCCGATGTGACGGTTGTCGAACGCGGTGCATCGGTCCGACTTACCTGGTCAGCAGCTGGGTACGACACCGTCACCTTGAATGGTGTCGCGGTACCAGCAACTGGGGAGCAAGTTGTCTCAAATATCCTTGTTGATACAACCTTTACGCTAAACGCGAGCGCAGCTGGCGGTGCGGCTACGTGTTCGTCGAGTGTTGATATCATTTGTCTCTCAATCCCACCGGCGACCTGTACGTTAACACCCATTACTCAGACTATCACTCTGGGTCAAAGTGTGACGTTGGCCTGGACGACGACCAATGCGACTGCTGTGACATTGACGTCTCTTGGGTCTGTTGCGACGTCGTCAGGTTCTGTCGTTGTGACACCGACGACTGCAGGTACAACGGTGTATACATTGTCAGTGACTGGTCGTGATGGAGGGTCTGTTGATTGTACGTCAACCATCACGATCACTCCACCAGCAACGCCTGTTCCGACCTGTGCATTCTTTACCGCGGTACCAGCGACAATTGTGAGTGGAGCATCAAGTACGCTCTCATGGTCAGTCAGTAATGCTGGTCTCGTTGTGATTAATAACGGAATTGGTAACGTTGCAACGACTACTGGCACATATTTGGTGTCACCACTTGTGACAACGACATATCGCCTTACCGCATTTGCAAATCCAGAAGGAACAGGAACCTCAGTGTCGTGTGAAGCAACGGTAACGATCACTCCTCTACCAGGAGGTGACGCCCCTACATGTGATTCATTTACCGTTTCCCCAGCATCACTTCCCGTTGGCGGTGGCAGTACAACTCTTTCATGGACAACCCGCAACGGTGTCAGTGCGAGTATTTCTCCAATTGTTGGTGTGGCTGCCCTGAGTGGTTCAACGAGTGTAACCATTGCATCGACAACCACATTTACACTTGCGCTTACTGGTACGGGTGGACGAACAGCGTCATGTCCAGTTACTGTTTCAGTAGCAACGGGTCCTGGAGGTACACCGTTTACTTGTGGTACAGCTGTAGCATTTACGGCAAATCCTGACCGTATTCGAGAAGGAGCATCATCGGAACTTCGTTGGACAACAACAGGTGTTGATACAGTTCGTTTCGAAGGCGGTATCACTGCCACGTCGACAAGTGGCACAGTCGTTGTGGCTCCTTCGACAACATCGACCTACACGTTGCTTGCGACTCGTGGAGCCTCTACTATTTCGTGTCCTGTTACGCTCACAGTCGAAACTGATGGCGGAGGCGGAGGCGGAGGTGGAGGTGGTGGTTCTTCGAGTCCGACCTGTGAACTAGCTGTTTCTGAAACTGAAATCAGTCGAGGTGATTCTATTTTCTTACGCTGGAATACCAGTCGTGCAACAGGACTCACGCTTCGAGATTCACATGGACGGGTCCTTGCAGAGACTGATGGAGTATTTGATTCGAGCGAACGACGTGAACTCTTTGATGGTGAGCGTCGTCTTGCTCCAACCACTGATACTACCTATACGTTGACGGTTACTCGAGGTTCACGTGAACGCGTGTGTACGGCTCGCGTGACACTCGATGACGTAATAGCGTTTACTGAAGCGCGGGATCAACTCCCACTCGCGATTGCTCTTGCTGATGTACCGTATACTGGTTTTGAAGCAGGTCCATTCCTCACTTTCTCGTTTTATGTACTACTCTTTGCGTGGTCACTCTACCTCACGTATGTCATTGTGATGCGAAAAGTCTATGTGCCGTCATTTGTGACGCGACAGGAGCATATTATTGCAGACCGACCAACCCCCGAAGAAATTCGTCCTGATGTCTTTGTGACACGAAGTGTACCAGCAATGGTTGCACCGGTAGTATCAGAACATACGCCAGTCAATCTCCCGGTTGCGACTGAACCAGTCATTGGGTATGCATCACTCGTTGAAGCCTCCGAACAAGGAGAATACGAGACACCGGTTGCATCAGCGACAGATGAGATTGTGACGGAATTAGAAAATTATGCTCACGCCAAGAAAGCACTACTATCTGGTGATGCGATCCGCTACTTTATGAGCTCAACCGCTTCTCATGACGAACGTATTGCTGCTTTGAGTACCGTGATTGCGAGTGCTCGTGAGCGATACCCACTCGAGGACGGATGGCTTGTTATTAATGAAGAGCGTATGCGATCACTCTGCCTTACCTGCATCGCTGTCCCGCCTTCAAATGAAGCCCCGTACATTCCGACAGTCATCCCAGAAGGATCAGGTTCACTCGCCGAAGCAATTGTGACTGGTAACATTGTTGCTGCGTACGAGATGATTGGTCATCGACCAATGTTTGCCCTTGCTGACGCTGCGGCCGACCTCGATAGCGTTTATCGACACCGACGCGGTGCCGAAATGGTTATCTCAGATTTACTCTTACAAGTAACTGCCGAGATATCAGATGAGCAACTTCTCTCGATGATCAAGGCTCTCACAGGTGCACTTGATGGTGTCTATACTGATGAAGCCTCGGCAGTTAAGATGGCGATCATGAAGGCGGTCAAGGTGATTGCGTAATCGAACTCATACCACGTAGTTCTCAGAACTACGACAAAAACAGTCGGCCCGTACGGGCCGACTGTTTTGTATCAATCTTTGGGAGGAAACCCCTCGCCTTCAGGCGATCCTTTTAAGATGGTAGAGTAGAGGGTATGAAGCTATACCGAAAGAGTTCGCATACTGTATTCGATTGCAAATACCACTTGGTA
>JACCDR011071839.1_pt1 | contig 32317 bp, 42 predicted proteins | sample 7446431 | NCBI WGS metagenome assembly JACCDR01 (sample SAMN15323443, study PRJNA562643) | freshwater metagenome | isolation source: river surface water | place: USA:Blue River Watershed | collected 2017-08-17
CAGCCCCCAGACTACCCCCGCCACCATGCCCCAGCCGACGACCGACACGAGGACCGCCGGGCGGCGGTCCTCGCGGTCAATCATGGGCGGGGGCCTCCGGCCCCCGCTTGCCGTCCGGCGACGCCCCCTGTCCATGATCCCACGCGCCCCGGTTGGCGCGTGGGTCTGTCCCGGTCGGCATCGGGGCGTCCCAGTCAAACTGATACGCCCCACAGCGGTCGCAGTAGCGCTAGCTCAGTGACCCTCCCGCCACAAGCACGGCCCCGCCGCACCTCGCGTGAAACTCCATGTCATCGATCATGTGTCGCATTGCGCCTCCTCGCGGGCGGCGCTTGCCGCCGCCCGCAGTCTACCCCGAGCACCCACGCCCAGACCAGCCCGACCGCCACGACCGCGCCGAACGCGAACGCCATCGCCAGGCCCTGCCCGAGTGTGAGTTGCTGCGCGATCTCTACGATGCTCATCGTGCCCCCTTTGCCGCCGCTGCGGCGGCTTCGATCGCGGCCCGCTGAATGCGGGCATAGGCTGGATTGTCATACACGACCGCCGTCCCCTCTGCCGGAACGGCATCCCATGTCGTGACGCCCGGCACCGGGACAGTGCGCCACGCATACCACTTCACGCGCACTCCCGGTGCAATCTCCACACGCGCCACGGTGCGATCATGCTCTCGGACCACCAGATCGACCCTCACGACGGCACCCCCTCCTCAAACAACTCCGCCACCCGCTGCAAGGTGCCATCCATGATCACGGCTTGCCCCGTACACGTCCGGCCCCAAAAGACGCCGTACCCGCTGTCCAGCACGCATTCCCCGATTGCCGCCAGCTTGCGCCCGAGCCATTCGGACACGAGGTACCATTCATATACCTCCTCTAGCTCGGCATTGTCGCGCACGGCATCCCGCAGGGCGTCTACGTAGTCGTCGTCCTCGTCGGCGTTCGGGTCAGGGACGCGCCCAGAATCGCCGCACGGCCCCGCGCACGTCGGATGCGTCGCATCGTGACATACGGGGCATTCCAGCGTCGGCGCGTTCGGCAGATCGCACCCGTGATCCTCCAACCACGCCCGGCACTGTGCCGCGTCCCATTCGCCAGGATCGGGCGTCAGGTTCGCGATGTTCTCATCGCTGAACCCGTCCGCCAGGTCGCCGCGCATCTCGTATTGTAGCTTCCGCAGGTCGTCCACCAGCGCGGTCATGTTGCGGTACACCTCGTGTTGCAGGTATCCGCGTGCCCGCTCATTCACGCGGATCGCCCGATGTTCTTCCGGGGTCGCCGGTCTGCTCGGCGTGGTCGTGTCCGCCCAGTCCGACGGGTAGACCGTCGGCGCGGGTGCGTGCTCGCTGTAGTCGCCCGCGTATGTGATGCTGTGCCCACTCGGCCACAATTGGATCGTTGTCTTGTCGCTCATGTTCAGCCCTTTTCGGCCCTCCGGCCATTCACTCCGTTACCAGTAACACGCGCCCTAGGCCCGTGTCAACGTCTAATCAATCCCGAGCCGCCGATTCTCCCCGTCTCGCCACGCGGCCCAATCCCAACGCGGCCCGTCCCATCCGGCACGCGAAGCGTGCCGGAACCGTGCGAGCGTCTCCGGGCCGACGTAGGCGGCCCGGTCGGGCCGGAGATACCGCCAGACGCCGACCAGGCCAGCGCCGATCAGCCCGACCGCCCAGAGGGCCGCGATCATCGCGGCCCCTTCGTGGCCGGATACGTCCCGTTCGTGATCCGTCTCATGTAGTCCTCAAACTGTCGGCTGCTCGCGTCCAGGCACGGACTGCACCGTTCGCCGGTATACGTCCCCAGCCCGCCGCCCGCGTCCACCGTGGCCCGTGTTTCGTGTCTCCGGCGCCCGCATTCCGGACACCATACTAATACTTGATCCGTTGGCAACAATCGAGCCATTAGCGCATCTCCCCTTTCTTCCGCCTCACTCCGCCAATCCCGCCACGCCCATACGCAGGCCGTCCCGGCCTGCGTGCCGGCCGTGCCACGTCGGACCCAGACCCGGCCAGAGCCTCACGAAACACCCGAGAAAGCCCGCTACGCGGGCTTTCTTCGAGAAAGACCGGCCCACCTGCGCCCGATCCCTGTACCGTCTCTGCCGTGAGTGGCACGATTAGCCCCGTGCCACTCCAGACCGGCACGATCCCGGCTGCTACCAGGTCACTCAGTCGCGCCATAACCCGCCTCCTGCAACAATTCGCGTGCTACTTCGCCCAGATAGCCCACGGGCAGCCTATCGGGATAGTACCATCGCGTCGTATGCCCGCCTACGGGCACCTCCGATGCTTCGGGGCTATCGTCCATGAGATCGATGTCATACAACCCCGTCACCCGGACCCAATCCCGATCCTCTGGCCGCATCCGATCCACCACCACGGCTGCCCCGATATGACGCTCCGGGTCGCCGTAATAGGCGCAGTAGTCCGCGTAGGGCATTTCGCTACCATCTCCCCGCAGCATAGGTGCTTCCGCGTACACCTCCGACGACTCCGGCAATTGCCGCCCGTCGCAGCCAGTCGCCACAAAATCCGCATCCCATTGCACACCGATCCTGTATTTCGTCATGTCGTTACCCTCCCGTGCCCTTCAGGCGCTACACCACGCCATCCCGAACCGCGATCATTTTCCGCAGCAACCCAACCCCGGCGCACGTCCCGAAGTCGGGATCGTCAAAAGGCTCCACCGCGCGCCAGGCGTCCGATTCCCGGTACCACAACACGACATCCCCCGTGCCATCCTCCGTATCCTCGGCCATTGCAGAGACCGTTGTTCGTCTGGCGTCAATCGGAGACTGTAGGGATGTCCGGTCATACCGCCCGTCCCGCCAGCATTGCCGCCGCCGCGTCCGCCGCAATGGTCCGCGATTGCCCGTTCACCGTGTAGACGATCCGCAGGTCTCCGCATGTCCGCAATTCCCGAACCTCCCGAGCGGCCCGATCATAGGCGGCTCGCTGCCCATCCGTCGGAGCCTTCGGCAGCAGGACATACCCGCAGTCGTCCCCATCCACCGTGAATGCCAGTTTGTCGTACCGCGTCGTATCGTAACTCATGCCGTGCATCCGTCTACCCTCCTGCGCCTCTGCGCGTTTTTGACTCCTCAAAAGCATACGTCCGCGTCAAACTCCGATTCCAGACGGAATACGTCACGACGATACGCCCGTATATCGGCGTAGTCCAATACGCCGCGCGGCGTATCCACTGTTACCCTCCCGTCCGCGTGCCGCGTGCCCTTAAGTGGGCTACCTGCTCGTCGCTGCCGTGCCATTTCAGCGTCAGCGTCCACCTGGATCGCCAAGGCCGCATCAATCGCGGCCTTACACGCGGTTATCGTCCCGTACCCGTCTTGTCCGCCCGTATGGAATTGCCCGTCCCAGTAGACATTCACGCCACGGTAATTACACTTCCAAACTCCGTTAGACCGCATTTTTTTTTGACTCCTCAAAACTGTTTGCACCACCGAACGGCCGCCCGCACGGTCGGAAATTCCCTAATCCACTCCCGCCAAAATTTTACCAGGTGCTAGAAAACTAGCACCTGGGGATTATTCCCCAACGTTCACGACCTGCGCCAGTGCCCGTTCTGCCTCACCCGCCTGTTCAGCCGTCACGCGCTCCGAGTACTCAACCGCATGGCGCAACTTGGCCCGATAGGCCGGGATCGCTTCCGCGAGCGTGCGGTAGTACTGGCCGTGCGACGTGCCGTCCGTGTAGAGGTGCCAGGTCACAAGGTAAAAGTCACGGTCTGTGTGTCGGGCCATTGATCCGGCGGGGTAGTACCCCGCCGGATGATGTTCGAGGGTGAGCGTGTTCTTGCGATCATCGGTGACGGTCACGAGGATCGTCGGGCGGGTAAGAGCAGGAATGGTCGCGTATTCAACGTAGGTCGTGGGCATGATCTAGAACCTCCAAGCGGAAACGTAGCACAGAAGTGCCCCCGTGCGACAAGAAAATGCACGGGGGCGGAAAAAAGTTCAGCGTGGCGTGAACCTGCAACAGTCGGCCTCGTGGTCCGTGTCCGAAGCAAGTCTGTGTAGTGCATTCGGTCCTCCAATGAGACGATCCTAGCATGGCTTCGCCATGCTGCAACAACAAAATGATCCCGCCTTGAAAATAGGGTAGATGCCCTATCCGCCGTCCTGTTGTCGGCAGTTCCGACAACAGGAACGGGCGCGGCGCGTAGCAAGGCTCGTGCCAAGGTTTGCTACGCAAACCTCGTGCCAGCCTGGAATCTGGCGAGACGACGAACGTCGTCTCGCCATCTGGCGCCACGAAGGTCGTTGCCACGAAGGTCGTGGCAACGACCACCACCCCCGGTGGTAGGGTGGGGGCGCTGAACTGGTTCAATGGACGCCAGAATTTGCGCGCCATTTTTTGAGTTTTGGGGTGGTGAGCGCGGGGCACCCGCGCTCACCCGCTAGAAGGCCCCTAGGAGGCGCTACGCGCCTCTGTGGGGCGTTTTGTATCGCCGGGAATCGTGCTGAGGCGGTTCCCGTAACCAGTTCATGGTATACTAGAGGTGTAGGAGGTGCAGCGGTGAAGCGAATGAAGCCAAAGGTGCCCGCTGTGTGCCCCGGATGTGGGGTGCGACGCACGCAGCGACGGGCGGGGAACCTGTATTGCCGAACTGCGTGCCGGATGAAGATGTATCGGAGACGACATGGGACGCCGGACTACAGCCATTTGTCGAGAATGTCACGCCGAGTTCAAGGTGTGGCGGCAGGGGGCGACAACCTGCTCCTTCAAGTGCCAGTTAACGCAGTGGGGAGCCGACCTGAAGCAGATTGAACGGGCACGCTGCGCCTATTGCGGCGATCCCGCCACAGACGAGGACCATATCCCGCCTCGGTCGGCAGTGGCCAGTCTGCGGACCGCCAACATCCGCGTGTTCATGCACACGGTGCCGAGTTGTGCGGAGTGCAACTCGGCCATCCTGAACCGGCGTGCGCTCTGGACATTTGCAGAGCGGGCCGCGTATGTGGCGGACGCCCTGCCGCAACGGCTTGCAAAAGCACTGGCGTGTCCGGATTGGGACGACGAAGACCTGGAGGAACTAGGGCCGACACTTCGACAGCATGTGGAAATGTCCGTGTATCGGCGGCGATGGGCGCAGGATCGGTGCGATTTTGCCGAAGCTACCGCCATTACAGCAAACCAGTGGGCGTCATTTGGCGCGTCTCACCTTGACGAATAGCGCATAGGCGCAGATTTCTTCGATCCCGGACCCCCTTGACGCCTGGATCACGCCTCGATTCCGGCTCCCTTTTCGACTGTTCCCCATTGCCCGGTACGCGGGCCTTCAGACCTGTCTTTTTGGCACAAAAAGGGGGTGTTTTTGTGTCAAGGGTGGCTTCGCCACCCCCTGAAACGATTCCGTCGCGCCGAAAAATGCCCCGATCATGCACATTCGGGGCGTAAAGCGCCCCGGATGTCGAAAATGCCCCGCTCGGGGTGACACGATCCACGCACACGCTTTCGCTTTCCGTTCGCCTGACCGCTTTTTGAGGCCATGTGACCGCCTTTCGCGGGCAGGGTGTCAAATTCTTGACACCCTGCCCCGTCAAACGCTTGACATCCTCGGCCAAATGCCCTATTCTAAGGGTGTAGACATGACGACTTCATGGTGGACCGAGCGATTCAACGAGAATCTGGTGACATTTCAGGCGGAGGCGAAGCGGCTGGGCGACAGCCAGCTCCCGAAGCAAGTGCGGCGGTTCTTCCGGGCACAGGAAGCGAGCCAGGCCGAGGAGATGGCGGAGATTCGTCGCCGCCCGCGAAGCCTAAACGACGCTACCGGCCCCGCGACCCGCTAAAGGCCGCCGATAAGCGGGCGAAAGCCCGCGCAGCGGGTTTCCCTGTCTGGCAACGACGCGGCCAGAATCAGGAAGCGCGACGCGCCCGTCGCCGCTACATTGCAGAGGCCGCGATCCGGGGCCTCCGCAGCGAAGATATCGCCGCGCACCTCGGCATTACCAATGAATGGTGCAAGATGGAGATGCAAGTCGTGAAAAAGGAAGGGCTGATGGATCAGGTCTTGGAGGAGTTGCTGGAACCGCTCAGAGCGGTGCCCAACGTCTACCAAGCCCTGCTCGAAGCCAGTCCCGAGGAGCTTGCAGAATTCCATCGCGGCTGGGCCTTGAAGCTCCAAGCCGCCGAATCACTCAGCAAGGGCATGGGCGCGTTCAAGACGCAGACCGAGACGAAGCAGACGCGGGTGAGCCTCTTGGCCTACGCCGGGCAGCCGGGGGCGTTGCCCCCGGCTGAACCAGAGACGATTGACGGCTCGATTGTGCCTCCGGCGCTCCCGCCGGGGCCGACGCCGTCGGCCCCGGACGATTATCCGCCTGCATGATTCCACGCATTCCCTTTGCCACGGCCATTGCCGACCCCAACCTCTTTGCTGAGGCGTGGCGGGGCCTGATGCCGGAGCAGCGTGCCGTTTTGAAGATGATCTACGGGCTGCCGTTGGCAGGCGCCGAAGTCCGCCTCTGGCACGCCCTGCACGGTGGCGCGACCTTTGACGAACTCGGGTATCCGCTTATCTACGGCGATAGCGGAGTCCCCCTGCCGGTCGGTGAGGCCGACGACATCACCTTTGTCTGTGGCCGCCGCGCCACCAAGACCAGCATCTTCAACTTTGCCATTGCCTATGAGGCGGTTTGCGGAGGGCATCGGCGCTACGTCAAGAGCAAGCGCGAACAGCCCTACTACGTGACCATCGCGCAGGACTTGCTCAAGGCCAAGGAGAGCACTCGGGCCATTCTTGGCATCCTCGAAACCTCGCCCGTCGCGGTCGAGCAGCTCGGCAATCCAAAGGAATCCGTCACGGCGGACTCCATTCGCCTCCGCGACACGGGCATTATCACGGTGTCTGCGCCGAACACCAAGGCCATCCGGGGCCGCGCCATTGCCATCTTGGCCGAAGATGAAGTCGCCTTCTGGAACAGCGACGAGAAGGCGGCCGTGCCCGACGTCGAAATCGAACGAGCCGCCAAGCCGGGCCTGAATCAGTTCCCCGACGCCAAAATCTTCCGCGCCTCCTCGCCGTGGACGAAAGAGGGGCTGCTGTGGAAGGCGTATACGGAAGGCACCTACGGGCGGCATATGCCGGACGGGCCTGCCAAAGCGGCCTCCGCCCGGAAGCTCGTGTTCGTGGCTCCGACGCCCCTGCTCAACCCGACGCTGTCCGGGCGCCCAGGCGCCCGGACCGTCTTTGCCAAAGATCAGGCCAAAGACCCTGCGGCCTATCGACGTGAGACGCTTGCCGAATTCGCCGACGCTGTCAGCGGCTTTCTGCCGGTTGATCTGCTCAATCGCGCCGTCCGACCCGGCGTTCGCAGGCGTCCACCCTCTCCGAACACGCACTATGTCGCTGCCTTGGACCCGGCCTTCAAGCGCGATGCCTTCGCGCTCGCCATCGGGCATATGCAGAGCGACGGCGCGTTCGTCCTTGACGTGATGGAGTCGTGGCGGGGCACGCCCGAAGCCCCCCTCTCACCGCGTGTCACGCTTGGCCTTGTCGGTGGCGTGCTCAAGCAGTATGGCGTCCGCACCGTCTACAGCGACCAGTATCACGTCGAGTCGTTGCAGGATTTGGCGCAGGACGCGGGGTTCCTGATTCACCCGCACCCGCTCGGCTGGAAGAACAAGCAGCAGATGTGGGCCGAAGTGCTCACGCTGCTCAACCAGCAAGACGACGGCGGCACACCGAAACTGGCGCTCCTTGATCACGAGGAACTGCTCCGCGAACTGCGCCAGATTGAGCGCGTCCTGACCCCGTCGGGCGCGGTCAAAATCTCTGGCAAGGCCGACGACCATGCGATGGTGCTGGCGCTCTGTGTGCAAAATGCGGTCCAGTATGGGCGGCCCTCCGCCACCCCTGAGCCACGATCCGAGCAGACCACAGAAGCGGGCTGTGCCGCTGTCCGTGCCCTGCTGACCCAAGAAATGTTCCGCCCGCGCTCCGTCGCCAAGCAATGGTATCTCCGATGAGTCTGTGGTCCCGTCTCTTTGGTCCGTCCAAGACGGACATCTTGCTCCAAGCCTTGCAGGAGTCGCAAGGCTTGGTGCGTTCGTCGCACCAAGCCATCATCGCCGCCACCGAGCAGCAGCGCGAGTGGTGGGCGGCACTCCGGCCCACCGGAGAGCCGAACACGGTGCAGCTCCGCACGCCAGCGGAACTGGCGTCCACCGCCGAACGCCTCGGGCACACGACGCGATCCGGCCAGCCGCTTCGTCGCCTCGACCCTGCCGTGGTCCTTGCCGATCTCCAATCCACCTTTGCCGAGATGAGCCAGCATGACACCCACTGAGATCAGCGCCGTCGCGGACGTCCACGGCAAGCATAAGGACTGGGCCTCGCTCCGCAAGCCGCATGAAGGCGCCTGGTTTGTCAATGCCGCGATGCTGCGCGGTCAGCAGCACGTCTCCTACGACGAGATCGAGGGCAAGATTCTCGTGCCGCCGCAGTCGCCCTATAGCGTCACGGTGGACTTGAACAAAATCCGCCCCAAGCACCGCGCCCGTATGGCGAAGTTCATGAAGAACCGGCCTCGGCCCGTGGTCGTCCCGGCCTCGACCGACTACGAGGACTTGATGAACGCCCGCGCCACGGAGCGACTTCTCAAGTATCAGTGGGAGCGCCTTCGCCTTGAGCAACGCTACCGCGAAGCCCGCCTCTGGGCTTCAGTCTGCTCCAAGAGCTACCTCTGGCTCGGCTATGACGAGACGGCCATTGGCCGTGTCAGCTTGACCGATCCGATCACGGGGGAAGAAACCATTGAGTCCGCGCCCCTCGGTGACGTGACCATCGACACTGGCACCGCGTGGGAACTCTACGTGCCCGACCCGGCCATCTCGCACATTGGCCGTCAGCGCGAAGTGCTCCGCGTCCGCTCCATCCCGACCAAGGACGCCAAGCAGCGGTTTCCGGCCTTTGCCGAGGCGCACCCGGATAACGCGCCCGAGAAGGCCGAGCGGCCTTCTGGCCAGAATCGTATGTCGCTCCTCGTGGCGGGCGACCGCACGGTCGCCCTCTCGGTGCCCCCCAAGCGCGACGAGGTCTACCTGTTTGAGTGGTATGTCGCGCCCTGTGCGACCTACCCCAAGGGGCGACGGGTTACGGTTGTCGGCGACACCCTCGTCCGCGACGAGGCCGAACTCCCCTTCGGCTTCTACGACAACCCCACGAACCCCTACCCGTGCGTCGAGCTCAGCGACGGCGATGCCCCCGGCCAGTTCTGGGGCACGACCTTCATTGAGCAGCTCGTTCCGCTCCAGCGCCTCCTCAATTTCCTGATCGAGAAGGTCGCCGAGAACGTCGAAGCCGTCAGTCGCCCAAAGATCGTCGTCTATCGCCAGCACCAGCTCGCCGATGGCGCATGGACCGACTCGGCGGGTGAAGTGGTCGAACTCACCTACGTGCCCGGTCTGCCCGACCCGAAGATCATCCAAGCAGCCCCGGTCAGCGGCGACATCTGGAACCTCATCAACGTCGTCCTTGCCCAGTTCGACGAGATCAGCCAGATTTATCGCGCCTCCGAAGGCTCAGGGTCCGGCCAGGAATCCGGCTACCAGACCTCGTTGCTCCAAGAAGCGACCGATGCCGTTCATGCCCCGGACATTCGCGCCGACGAACTCGCCATCGAGGACTTGGCGTGGAAAATCCGCCGCATCGTCAAACTGACTTACGACGTGCCGCGCCTGATCGCCGTTGGCGGAGACACCTCAGCCCCCGAGATGCTCGAATTCTCGGCCCAGCAGATTGACGACGCTGCCGAAGTCCGCATTCAGATTGGCTCCATGCTGCCCGACCTCAAGGCGGCCAAAGCCCAGACGATGCTGCAAATGTACAAGGACGGCTTGCTCGGCGACCCCGCTGACCCGCTCGTCAAGCGTCGTGCCCTCTCGCTGATGGAAATGGGCGGCTACGAAGTGCTCAATGAGGAGGAACGGCTCGACGAAGCTGAGGCGGATCGTGAGAACGTCGCCCACAAGCGCGGCGAACCGTTCCAGCCCGCGCAGTTCTATCATCATCATCAGCTCCATGCGTGGAAGCATGAAGCGTTCATGAAGAAGCCCGACTGGAAAACGATGCCGGTCGCCGTGCAGATCAACCATGTCGCGCACCTCATCACGCATTACGACTTCCTGAACCCGGCGTTTGCGATGGGCCTTCGGCAGCAGTACAACCTGCTCAACCTGCCCGTGGCCACGCCGCCACCGCCTCCGGCCTTGCCGATGTCGCCCATTCCGGGGATGACCGCGCCTGCGCCGACCAACCTTGCGCCGCCTCCGGCGCAGACCTCGGGGACACCGGCGATGCCGCCCCCTCAGACGCCGTCACTTCCGACGGCGTAACCCGGCCACCCCTCTGCGGAGCCGAGAAATGCACGACCACGTATGTCTCTGACCCTCGAATCGGTAGTCAATGAAGTGACCGCTGCGGAAGCGGCCCCTGCCCCGTCGCCTGAGCCGACGGGGGCGTCAGTCCCTGACGCCCCCGCACCGGACCCGGCCCCGAGCGCAGACCCGGCACCAGCGCCCAGCGCCTTCAGTGTCCCCGATGATGCGATTGTGACCGTGACCATCGACGGCAAGGATGTCCCGATGCCGTGGAAAGATGCGCGACGCAACATCTCCGCGCATCAAGCCTCCACGCAGCGGTTCATGGCTGCCGCCGAAGCCAAGAAAGTCGCCGAACAGGCCCGACTCGAAGCGGATACCCTCCGCGCCGAACTCGCCGCCCGTGAAGCGCGTCTCGCCGCCGTGATGAACGACCCGCAGCAGCTCGCCGCCCTCTACATGGCGGTCGAAAGCCAGAAGCGGGGCACAGCGGCGGCGGCAGCCCAGCCGTCACAGCCCTTCGACCCGAACACGTTTGTCCGATCCGTCATGGAAAAGACCGACCAGATCGTGGCCGAACGGCTTCAGGCCAAGATGGAGGAAATGCGCGAAGCGGAGACTATTGCCGCTACGCAGCGCGACTTCCAGACCTACACCGACTCCCTCATTGCCGATACGCCTGCCCTCAAGGTGGTGCCCGGCTTCGCTGATCACGTCTTTGCCAAGGTCGCCCAGATGGGGCCGGAAAGCGTGGAACAGGCGAAAGAGTGGATCGCGGCAGAAGTCGCCGAAATCAAGGCCCAGCTCACCACAACGCTCACCGAGAGCCAGAAAGCCGCCGCCGTGGCAAAAGCCAAGGCGGCCACCGGCACCGAGCGCGGAGGGTCCGCGCCGATGCCTTCACCCACACAGTACAGCGGGGTCGGAGACCCCGCGCTTGAAGCCGACATGGCCCGCTTTTTGGCGGACCTGCGGTAAGGAGACACAGCAATGGCCGACATGACCACACTCGACGCCGTCACCAAGAAATTTTATATGGACGGGGGCGTCATCAATCAGGTGAACCAGCAGTCCTTCCTGCTCGACAAGCTGATGAAGCCTGCCCAGAAGGAAGTGATGGGCAAGGACTACACCTACGCGATCCGCACGGGCGGCAACTGGGTTGCCGGTAAGGGCATCGCGGAGTCCGGCGATCACGGCACGGCCGGGTCGCAGACCGTGAAGAACGTCGTGGTGCCGAACACGCGCCTCGTCACGCCCATCGAACTGTCCGCCGACGTGGTGAACGCCGCGACGGGGAACAACAAGGGTGCGTTCATCAGCGCCTATAAGATGGAAGTGGACTTCGGCATGTCCGACACCATCAAGGCGATCAACCGCCAGTTCCACAGCGACGGCACGGATGCGCTCGCCTTCTGGACGACCGCCGACAACACCTCCGGCACGACCGTCGATGACGGCCAGGGCAACGGCTTCCCGGTGCATCTGCCCACGGGTGGCACGCTGACCTGCGACCTGATCGACGCGACGGACAACGCGACCGAACTCGGCTCCGACATCGTCGTGACGCGCGGGGCGGAAACGTCCACGGGCGTGGCGATTACGTGGACCGGCTCGGTGAGCGGTTCCGCCGACAGCGACTACCTCGTCCTCGCAGGCACCCTCGGCAAGCAGATGATGGGCATTCGCGGCATCATCAGCGCGTCGAACCCCCCGCTGCTCTCGGGCGGTCTGCACGGGCTGACCGTGGCGGCCAACCCGAACTGGGTGGCGCGGGAGTTCAGCAACAGCGGCACGCTCCGTGCCCTGACGCCGGAACTGCTCCAGCAGCCCTTGACCGAAATCGGCCTCCGGGGCGATTCGACCGAGGCGGACATCGAGTTCCTGCTCTGCAACGGCAAGGTGAAGGACAAGATCGCGGCCCTGCTCATCGCGGACCAGATTCAGTCCTCGCCGACCCGCCTTAAGGGCGGCTTCGTGTCGCTCGACTGGAACGGCAAGAGCGTCGTGGTGGACCCGCAGTGCCGCCGCAACACGCTCTACTACGTCAATCCGAAGTCGATGGACTTCCTGACGGCCACGGGCGGCATCCAGTTCGCGTCCTTCAAGGACGGCTCGATCTGGCGTCAGAAGATCGGCGCGTCGGGCTACGCGGACGCCTACACCGCGACGCTCCGCATCGAGGGCAACCTCGCGTGCAAGCAGCGGAACGCGAACGCGGTCCTGCTCGACATCCTCGACTAACTGCAAGGGGGAGGGGCAGTGCCCCTCCCCCTTGGTCATTTGCCCTACTTGTGCTATACTGAAGATGTAGGGGAGCGCGGTGGAGTCCTCGCGCCCCTGACCCCTTAGAGACTCCGAGGAACACCCCATGCCCACACGTTTCATTCAGCAGGCAACGTCCGTTGCCGACCAGTACACGGGAAGCCACGCCGGGATTGGCGTCAATAGCTCGACCGGCAAGCTCACCATTAACCCGGACGGGACCAAGCGCATCGTCGCCACTGACGGCGCGGAAGTCCTGACCGCCGCCGACACCCTCGTCGCTGCCGACCACGGCAAGACGTTCTATCTTGATGCGGCGGCAGGCTTTGCCGTTACGCTGCCGTCTCCGGTCCTCGGCTACAAGTACAGCGTCGTTATCAAGACGGCTCCGTCGAGCGGCAACTACACCGTTGTGTCGGCCTCCTCGGCCAACATCATCAAGGGCCATGTCCTGACGTCTGACGTCAACAGCGGCACAGACCCCGATCTGGAGACCTCGGGCGGCGACACGGTCAGCTTCGTGGCGTCCAAGGCCGTGGCGGGCGACCGTGCGGACTTCGAAACCGACGGCACCTCGTGGTTCGTCTCGGCCCGCTGCACCGTGTTCGACGCCATCACCATCACGACGGCCAGCTAATTCCGGCACGGCCCGCTAGCCCGTGCCGTCCAGGGGCGACTCCGAATACGCCAGGGGGAATCAGGAGTCCCATCAAGCCGATCTATCCGGGATCGCCGCCCATACCCTCCTTTCTATGTTGACACCCGAGACGTTTGAAGATGAACTGGTGCGGAGGTGCGGTCGCACCTACCGGCTGCGCCGGGCCGTTCGCAACGGCGCATGGCTCGTCGAACAGAAGGTCCGCCCCGGCCTTGACTATCCGGGCCACACCGACCAGATCATCCGCGTCCGCGATGGCTATCGCCTTGTGCTCGACCTCGGACTGCGCGATTGGCAGCCGTGCCCGACGTGCCATCTCCGCCTCGATCTCCCCGTCGGCGAACGCGCCGAAGTCGAGTGCGGCTACTGCCATCTGCGCGGCGAGCGCACTCGCGTCATCAGCGGCTACTTTCCACTCTCCGAAGCCACCTTGCAATACCTTGAACGTTGGCACCCGCGCCGAGGCGCGGAGATCAACGCCGAGATCGACCGTATCAATGCGGGCGTGGCCCGCGACGCCCGCGCCTACCGCCTCAATACCGCAGAGGCCCTTGCTGCCGACCATTGGCGGCAGGTTGCAGGCATTCCGATGGTCGGCTACACCAAAGCCGGATCGCCACATGCGTATGGAGCATAGTTCATGGCCGAAGGCATTTGGGATAGCAGTCTCTGGGACGGCGCTGAATGGGCGCTCATTTTTGATTGGAATGACACGATGGGCAATATGATTCGACCGCGCCGCCTTTTGGGCCAGCAGACGTTGACGGTAAGCTCGACGGCTGTGGGGTTCACGTCCACGAACTATCATGTGTCTACAGGGCCGAACGGCACGAACACGACACGCGCTAGCCTTGCCTATGTCACGGTTGAGGATGCCCCGGTTCGTTGGTCTATTGTGGGCACCCCGACGGCTTCCACGGGCGGGCATAAGGTGCTGGGGGGAAGCCCTGGTTTTTGGCTGTTCTCGGACAGCGATATCCAGAACTTCCGCGCCATTCGCACAGGAGCCACGGACGGCCTTATTCACGCAACCTTCTGGGAGTAAGTCGTGAACAACGACGTGCTCACCTTCGGGGACTTGCAAGAGCAAGTCCTTCGGCAGATTGACGAAGAAGCGGACAGCGGTACCACGCTCGCACTCGTCAAGGACGCCATCAATCGAAGCCATCGGCAGCTTCTGACCGAACGCACATGGCCGTTCATGCTGTGGCCGACCGAGGAGACGCTTACGACGGTGGCAGGGACGCGCACGTATACGTTGAAGCCCGGCGTGGGGAAGCTGCTGACGCTCTGGGACACGGAAGCCCGGTGCCTTGTGCCGCTCATCCCTCGCCGCGAATGGGAAGCGATGGCCGTGGATCGGTCCACGACCGGCGTGCCAGCCGGTTTCATCTATGGCGACTGGTGGCCGGTAAAGGTGCAACCGACGTCCGCGACGGCCCTTCGCATCGTGAGCACCAGCGCGGCGGACGCGCATGTCACAGCCACCCCCGTGCAAGTGGAACTTTCCGGTCTTGACAGCGACGGCGAGTTCATCAGCGAAACACTTAATGCCAACGGCACGTCGCAGGTCACATCAAGCCTCTCCTTCAGCTTTGTCACGGGCGTGTCGAAGATCGGCACATGGGCAGGCACATGCACCCTGTCTACCGCCGATGGCACGACGCTGCTGACGCTTCGCGCCAGCGAAGCCGGGAAGCAGTATCCGACGATTCAGGCGGTCGAAACGCCAAACCAGCCGCGCAGCTACACATGGACCGCGACGCGGCTCCCTACCACCTTGGTCAATGACGAGGACGTCCCAGATACACCCGCCCCGTTCAGTGCCATTCACGTCTACGACGCGCTCTTGGATATGACCGCGTATAACGGCGAACTGGCGGCCAAGCATCAGCAGCTCTGGCAAGCGCGACGGGAAGCCCTGTTCAACGCGCTTATCGAGTCTGTGGATGAGACCATTGCGGGCGGTCGTCCGCGATTTGTGCGATCCCTGTCCGGGGTCATGCGGAGAACCCTATGGAATTCCTAAAGAAAGCGGGCCGTGTGGCCCTTGTGTGTGCGGCGATCTATGGCCTCTATGCCCTTGGCGCGGCCATCCGCGACGAAGTGCGTAACTACCGCGCCATGCAGATCGCGGTGGCAGAGATGCACCAGTATCTGGCACAGCCCATTGGCACTCGGAGCACCGAGAAGGGTGACGCCCCGGTGTCTCGGGCGGACGTGCTGGCCTTTGTGGCCGCACAGACGGTGGCGAACGCAGGCAAATGACCGATCAGGTAGAGGACGTCGGCACCGCTGGCGTCGGCGCATTTCGGGACGGTTATGTGGGGGCAGCGCCCGATACGGCGCTGCCCCCCACGGCGTCTCCCCGCGCCTACAACACGGCGCTCGCCTTGAGCCGCACGGGCGTCCCCTATGCAGAAAAGCGCAAGGGGGTAAGCCTCTGGGCTGAAGCCCCCGCGAGTGAAGCGGCGGCAACGAGCCTGTGGATGTTTCCGTTCCAAGCCGATGACGAAGTGGTCGAGAGTGCCGACGGCGTGCTGTCGTTGGACCCGCCTTCGGTCGGCAGCGACATTCTCTTAGCGACAACCGCCAGCGACGTCGCCTACTACGATCCGAGCAGCACTCCGGCCACGCGCACCACGTTTGGCAGTTACACGGCCACGGTGCGACCTGCGTGGGTGAACCTCGGCAATGCAGCCTATCTGCTGTGCAGTGCCGCCAGCACCAAGCACTACAAAGTGACGCGCACTTCGCTTGGTATTCCGTCCATTAGCCGCTGGGGATGCCGACGGCCTGACATCGGGACGACGGCGGGAGCCGCAGGCGCGGCGGGGCTGCACAACGGCACCTATGAGCTGCGCGTCACGTTTTACACTGACACCGGCCATGAGTCGTCGGCCTCCGACACGGCAGCGGCGACGGTCACGGTCGCCAATCAGGCGATCAACTGGACGAACGTGCCGGTGCCCACTGATACCGAAACGGACATCGCCGGGCGCTATCTCTACGTCCGCAATACTGCGACGCAGACGCAGTTCTATCGCGTCGGCAGTATCGCCGACACGGTGACGACCACCGCGACCACATCGGTGGCGGACGACCTCGCCCTGACAGTTGCTCCTGGCACGGCAGACCGCAACCCGCCGCCCAGTAACGCCTACGTCTCTGCCGTCTATCGCAATCGGGTGTTCATCGCGGGGCCGAACTCGACACTGCGGTGGTCCCTCATCGGTGCGCCGGAAGCGTTTGATAGCACCGCCTATGCCACGATTGGGTCCGACGCGGACATCATTACTGGCCTTGCGGTCCTCAATGACCGCCTCGTGATCACCAAGACGGATAGCACATGGGCACTGGCGGGTGAAGTCGGGGACGCCTATAGTATCGACCAAGTGGACGGGGAGGTCGGGGGCCTCTGTCACCAGACGCTCGCAGTGGCCGCCGGAATGCTCTACTGGTGGAGTCGCACAGGGCTGGTGCGGTGGAGTGGCGTAGGCCGCGTCGAACAGATCGGGGCCGCCAAGTATGGCGATGTCTCCACGGTGGTCGCCGCTAACTATGTGCCTTCGACAGCCTCGGCCACGGTAGACACGACACGCGGCAGTCTCTATGTCGCGCTCCCCGGCTACGGGCAAACTCGGGCCACCCTCATCATCCCGTTCAACTATGTGTTGGGCGTGTTTGAAGCCGCCTACTGGGACCCGCTTGACCCCGCCTGTCTGGGCGCGGTGACCACCAGCACAGGCCGCGTGCCGCTTGTCGGCTCGCATGTCGGGCAACTGTTTCAGCTCTGGAGTGGCCACGCGGACGGGGTGGCGGGCGGCACGACGGCCTCTGGGACTTTCACGGCCAGCAGCACGTCGCACACGACGATCACCGATCTCGCCGCGACCTTTGACACCGCCGACGTGGGCCTCGCCGAGCGCAAAGTCTCGGTCTACGCCAGTGACGGCACCTTGATAACCGTCACGCGCCCGCGCATCACAAGCAATACCGCCACGGCCATCACGTTCACCCCGGCGATTTCCGGTTTGACCGTGGACGCCACCTACACCTATGTCATTGGTGGCCCCGATTTCCAACTGGACACCGCGTGGATTGGCTACCCCTTTTCCAACAAGCGGTATACGTTCTGCCATCTGCTGTGCAAAGGGTCGGCGACGACCCCTGGAGCCAATCTCACGTTGGGCTTCGACTACGATATGCTCGGGGCCTTGCAGCGCGTGCGGACCCTGCCTCTCGACGCATCCTCTAGCCTGTGGGACGACGCGCTCTGGGATACGGACGTCTGGAGTGCCCCGGATACGAACGCGCTGCGGCTCCGCGCAGCGCGTGTTGGCACCGTGTGGCGCGTGCGGGTCCGCAACGGTAACGCCAATCAGCCCTTTGCCATCCTCGGCATCACCATGCGGCATCAGCCGCAGGGGCTGTCGTGAGCGTCATTGATGCCCTTGGGCTTCGCCAAGAGTGGGATCGGGAACGTCTAATCCGAGACCGGCAGAGTCCAATCAAGGCCTATCAGTATGTCACGGTGACATTCACCACTGCTGACACGGACACCGCCGTCGCCCACACGCTCCCCGGCCCCCCAGAAACTATTTGTTGGTTGCCGGTGCAACTTTCCGCTCCTGCCACGATCTACCGAGAACCCGGAGTCTCATGGACCTCTACCACCCTCGTGCTTCGCGCCTCCGAACCCTGTGTCTGTCAGCTCTTGTGCTGGCAGCCTCGGTAGCGCCAGCCTCGGCCCAGCTTGGCACGGTGCCCTACACCTTTGTCGCGGGGACGACGATCCGCGCCGAGGAAACCAACCTCAATTTTTCGACCATCTACAGCAACGCGCTCAACCGTACCGGGGGCACCATGACGGGCACGCTGACGGCCTTGACCGTAGTGCCTGGTAGTAGCAACACGTACGCCCTCGGCTCGACATCGGCGTTCTGGTCGAATGTCTATGCTCGCACCCTCCGGGCCATCTACGACAGCAGTAATTACGGCACTCTGTCGGCGGCATCGACAGGGGATACGACGCTTGCGATGGTGGGCACTACGCCGACCTTTGCCGTAACGAGCAACGGCACCACCTACTGGCAAGTCTATGGCACGGCCTCTGGCCGTGCCCAAGTACGCGGCACTGGCCCCGCCTTCGACCTGTACGAGAGCGACGCGGCCAGTAACGAGAAGTATTGGACGTGGGCCGCATCCGGTGGTGTGTTGAGCCTGACGGCGATGACCGATGCCTACGCGGCATCGGTGACGGCCTTAAGTGTCACGCGCGCCGGGCGCGTGACGATGCCCAGCGGCTTGGCGCTCTCTGGCGGAACTCCGTCTACGCATGGGGTGGTGTTGCCTGCGGGCACTCCCGCGTCTACGGCGTCGGCGCTCTATTCGCCTGACGGGGGTTCGTTGTACTACAACGGAGTGCTCCTCGCGGCGTCCGCAGGCACGATTAGCGGCACCGGCACCGCCGGGGCCATCACGAAGTTCTCTGGGGCGACGACGCTCACCGATTCTATTATGTCGGAGTCAGGGTCCACGGTGTCCGTAGCGGGCACCCTCTCAGCCACGACCCTGGCGGGCACCTTGAGCACCGCCGCACAGGCAAATGTGACCTCGCTCGGCACGTTGACCATCCTGAATGTGGACAACATCCGCCTTGATGGCAACACTATCAGCTCCACGGCGGGCACGGATCTCGCCATTACGCCGCTGGCAGGGCAGCAGATCGTGCTTGACGGTACCATTGAGGTCGATGCGGGCGTGGTCACGGGGGCCACCTCGATTACATCTACGGCGTTTGTCGGGGCCTTAACTGGCAATGCCAGCACCGCGACGGCGCTTCAGACCGCACGCACTATCGGCGGCGTGTCTTTCGACGGCACCGGCAACATTACGGTGGCATCTGCCACGGGCGGCTTCACCGTATCTGGGGGGAACCTTGCCCTAGGCACAAACTCGCTGACACTCACCGGCTCAATCGGAGCCACGGGCGCACGGGCCACGAAGGGCTGGTTTACCGACCTCGAAGTCACCAATGCCATCGCGGGGTCTGTAACTGGCACGTCGGCGTCCATCACTGGGAATCTGACGGGCGATGTCACAAGTGTTGGTATGAGCACGTCTATTGCCGCAGGGGCCATCGTAGATGCTGACGTAAATGCCTCTGCGGCCATTGCGTTGTCAAAGCTCGCCACCACTGGGGACTTGGGCACAGCGGTCACGATTGGGGCCGGGTATATCTATCGGGCAGGGGGCACCGACGTGCCCGTCACGGATGGTGGCACTGGAGCATCAGACGTGTCAACGGCACGCGCCAATCTTGGCGTGACAATCGGCACGCATGTCCAAGCCTACGACGCGGACTTGACCACATGGGCGAGCGTCACGCCGTCGGCAAACGGCCAGAGCCTGGTTGCGGCAGCGTCGTATGCCGCCATGCGGGCGTTACTGGACCTTGAAGCCGGGACGGACTTTCTCTCTCCTGCCGCAATTGCGGCTGCGTATCAGCCGCTCGACACCGACCTGACCAGCATCGCTGGCATCACGTTCAATAGTGCCGGGCGTTTCCTGCGAGACACCGGGACGGGGGTCGGGATTTCGACGCTGGTGTTGCCGAACAGCATCACCAGTGGCTACATCCCCTACGCCACCGGCACCAACACCATTGGCAGCGGGTCGGGGCTTACCTACAACGGGTCAGCCTTTGCTGTTACAGGTACAGGAGCCTTCTCAGGCGGACTTGCGGCCAATGGCGGTATCACGGTGGACTCGACCGCATTCGCGGTTGCTGACGCCACCGGGGATGTCACCACCGCAGGCACGGTGAAAGTTACGGGCACGGGCACCTCGTCCACATCCAAAGCTCCTGTCTATGTGCAGAACAATGCCACCAGCACCACCGCAGGACAAAACATTGGGTTTTGGATGCAGTTGGCCCCAACGTCAGGCGGGGCCTGTAATGGGAGCAACCCTGTGGCCAACGACTTCGTCGCCTACTACGGGTGCTTAGAGTCTGCTAGCGGCCGTGACGGGGCTACCCACGGCACCTCCAAGGGCCTCTGGGGAGCCAACTACGTGCTCACCGCCACCAACGGCTACGATTTCTCGCTGCAAGGCGTCGAAATCGACATCCAGAATGAGACCGCCGAAGGCACGGCGGTTCCGGCGGCCTTCGCGGCCTCTGGCAAACTTGGCTATGGGGCGGTCCTTGCCCGGAACACCGCTAATAGTAGCGATGGGAGCGCGGCATTCGCCGCGCATATCAATGGCAGTGGCTCCTCGGCGCTCTGGAAATATGGCTTTGAGGCGCACGGCACGCGCACGGCGGCCTTCTACACGCGCCGGAGCGGCAACACGGGCAACATCGACCCCGCCACGGCTTTTCTGAATGACACCAGCGCCACGACATTCCTGAAAACGACCGGCAGCCACACCTACATCCTGCAATCAGCGGTTGCCGGGTCCATTAGTGGCATCGACATTCGTGGTGGGAACGACCCTATCCTCGATTTCTACGACTACAACGAGAGCGCCGACGCGAAGTACTGGCGCATCATCGCGGCCAATGGCACCTTTGACATTCAGACCGTCAACGACGCCTACAGCAGCGCCACGAGCCGCATCTCCATCTCGCGCACCGGCACGGTGACGATTCCCACCCTCGCCGCCTCCTCGGGCACGCGCTATGTCTGTGCCAACACGGCAGCGGAGCTTGTCAGTTCCGCCTCAGCTTGTTCCGGCACCGACGCCGAACTCCTCGCATCCCTCCCCACGCTCATGGCCGAACTGGCCGCTCTCCGCGCAGAAGTCGCCGCTCTGCGTGCCTCAAGGTAGGCGCTCCCCATGCCCCGATTCTTTCGCACTGTTGCGAGTGCCCTGATCCTGCTGGGCCTCTCCACCCCGGCCTTTGCCCAGCTCGGCTCGGTCCCCTACACGTTCACCCCCGGCACGACTATTGTGTCTGCCGAAGTGAACGCGATGTTCAGTGCCATCTACAGCGGGGCGCTCAACCGCACGGGCGGCACGATGACTGGCACGCTGACCAGCCAACAGATCACACCGGCATCGTCGGCGACCTACGATCTGGGCGCTTCGGGCACCGTGTTCCGCAGTATCTACCTTGGCACGTCCGCCGTGTTCAGCTCTGGCGGCGTGATCACGTTCAACAGCGGAGACGTGACCGTCACGCACAGCACCAACACTCTCGCATTTGCCGGGGCGGCAAGCGGATATACCTTCGATGCTCCTGTCGCGGTAAGCACAGATACGTATCCGCCCATCAGGGCGACGCGAACAGGCTTTGGGAGCAGCACGACCATCGGGGCGCTTGATGTGCGGGTTACACACACCAGCAGCATGGGCGACGGGTTTGGCCCTATCATCACGTTCACCGTCAGGGACACAGACGCCACGGACAACCCGATTGGGGCGCTGGGCTTCGTTCGCACGGGCGCAGACAACATCGGCGACTTTCTTGTTCAGCCGATTAACGCGGGCGCATCCACCACGCGGCTGCGCCTGACAAATGCTGGCAACATGGCCCTTGGGGCGACTGCCCGTTTCTACCTCGACGGCACCGCCGCCACGGGCAACACCTACCTCGTCGAATCAAGCTCGGACACCCTGGATATCGTAGCCGGGGGCACGACGTCGTTCAGCACGACGGCCACCGTGACCACCTTTGCGACGGGCGTGGTCGGCACCGGGGCCACGGGGGGCGGCAAGGGTGCTGGCACGGCCAACTTCACCGCCGTCTACGACGACAACGTCCTGTTGTCGGACTGGGTGTTTGAGCAGGCCAATGGCATCCAGAAGCCTGTGCGGGGAGGTGAGGGCGAACAGCCCGAGCAGCCCACCCGTGTCAAGGGGCCGAACATGGAAAAACGTCTCTACGCCCTCTCTGAAGTCGATGCCATCACGGGCACCGAAAATCGGCTGCCGTGGATGCCCTCTGCGGACACTTTTGAGGCCGAGCGCCACACGGGCGGCATGATCACGCGCCTCTGGGTGGGACAGGAGCAGCAGCAGCTCTACATCTCCAGCCTCAACAAGCAGATTGAGGCCCTGACCGCCGAAGTCGCCGCGCTCAAGGCCCGACTCCAGTAGACAAATTCGGTCAAATGCCCTATACTAAAGGTGACACCTCTCATGGCTAACCCGTTCGATCTCGTTGAGGACCAGCGGCGACGCCGCGCCAACGCCGGGCAGGCGCAGACCAACGGCTCGCCGACGATGCGACAGGCCCAGCAGTTCAGCCAACCGGCGGGGGGATTTTTCGCACCAGAGGCCCCGACGACGCAGTCGTCGGGCGCCGCCGCGCTGGCTTCCCGCGTCGTCCAAAATCGCCGCGCTTCCGCCCCGTCCCAGCAGCCCGCCGGGATGGCGGGGGCGGCCCCGCCGCCCCCGGCCCCAACCTACCAGACCTACTTCGGCGCTCAGGCGGTGCCGGTGGCGCAGCCGCAGGCGCAGCCGGTGCAGGCTCCGCCTGCACCGACCTTTGCCACCGCCGCCGACGCGCCCGCCATCCAGCGCCCTGCGGCACAGGCCCCCGCTGCCGTGCCAGCCGGAGCTACCGCTGCACCCGGCGGCTGGTTCTACCCCACGCCCACGGAAACGACGGGACAGACCCAGCCGGTGGGTGCGCCCCTTCAGGGCGCACCCAACCAGTGGGGCAATCAGGCCAATCTCGACCCGACCTACCTCCGCCAGCAAGTCCTTGACACCTTCGCTCGGCGCGGCGGTCCTGCTCCGACCGAGGAAGAAATCAGCTACTGGGTCAACAAGGCCCTGACCCCGGACATCTACAGCGACAATCAGGTGCGCGTCGGCTGGAACCCCTATTGGGCGGATCGGCTCATCACGGGGTCGGACTCGTCCGACCCCCGCCTTGCCGGCTCCGAAGGGCTCATCGCCGATCCCTACGCCTACGGCCTGAACCCCATCATCACCAACGGCCAGACCCCGTCGTGGTATGACGCGGCCCGCGCTGCCGCCATCACGCAGGGCAAGACGACGACGCCGATGCCGGGGACGGCAATCCCGGTGCCAGAAGTGCCGGTGCCCACGCCGACCCCGGCCCCGTTGGCGGCTCCGCCGCCATCTCCGGGCGGCAACCCGCTCCCCTTCGGCCCCGGCACCAGTGCTGACGCAATGCTACCGCCCGGCAACGCGGGCCTCGTCGCCGCTGAAAGCGGCGTCTCCGGCCTCGGCTCCGCGCCGTGGATGGACCCGAATCGGCTTGACCCCGCAGGGCTGATGCCGCAGACGGGCGGCCTTCAGCCGTTGCCCGAGCGCGTCACCAACGCGCCCTACACGACGACGGATGCCGCCACCGAGCCTGGCGCTCCCGGCCCCGGCTGGGTGCGTGTGGGCGATGGCTGGGTGCCCCCGGATCACCCCCTCGCGGCCAGTGCAGGCGCTGGGGGCGGCACCGCCCCCACCGGCAACCCTGGCGACAGCGACCTTGAGCGTGCCCGTCGCATCCTTGACGAGTACCTCAAGATGGTGGACCCGAACACGGCGGCGATGAAGGAGCAGCAGAAGGAGACGGCGCTCGCGGCGGAGGCCGCCGCTCGTGAACGGGCGCTCCAGCAGGCCGCCGCGACCGGCACCAGCAACAGTGGCACGCTCGGGGTCACGCAGCAGGACATCGCCGATGCCCTCTCGGGGACACTCACCGGGGCCTACCGCGACATCGACCAGTGGGGCGAGCAGCAGAGCCGCCAGAACCGGCTGACCGGCGCACAGGCGCTCCAGAACCTCGGCTCGGCGCAGAGTTCCTCGGGCCTGAACTGGGAGCAGCTCCGCCAGCAGAACGCCCAGTTCTATGCGTCGCTGGAACAGCAGGCGGCACAGAGCGCCGCCGCGATGGGCCTCAACTGGGCACAGATGGCGCAGCAGGACCGCCAGTTCCTGCTCGACTTGCAGCTCCGCAAAGCGATGGCCGAACAGAACGCGAATCAGTGGTTCTTCAATAACCTCTTGGGGGGTGTGTAATGGCGTTTCCCTTGGCCGCGCTGATCCCAGCGGGCGTCTCTGCGCTGACTTCCGCGCTCGGTAAAAAGTCCTCGGCTCCCGCCAGCGGCGGAGGGGGCGGCACCGACTGGGCCTCCCTGCTCACCAACATGGGCCTCGGCCTCTTCGGCGGCCTCTCTGGGGCCAAAAGCGAAGCCGACGCCGCCAAGCTCACCCGTGAGCAGATGGAAGAGCAGCGCCGCCAGTTCGACGCCACCCTCGGCCAGACACAGGCGGCACAGGCCCTCTCGGCCACGCAGATGAACCCACTCGCCCAGCAGCAGGCGCGACAACAGAACGCCATTCGCGCCGCGCTCCTCGGCAGCGCGACGCCCTATAAACTCGGCGAGTCTGGCTTCACGGGTGGCTTCCAGTGGGGCGGCGCGGAGAAGGCCCAAGCGATGCCGTTCTTCTCTCCGGCGGCACGAAGCGCCGCCGAGAGTCAGTTCGCAGGGGCTGCGAACACAGCCTCTGGCGGGCGCTACGGAGCGCCGCCCCTCGCGGCCCTCGGGTACGGGGCCGCAGGCGCGGCCCCATCCGCACGCACCACTCCACCAGCGGCCCTTGCCGCCGCCCGCCGTCGCCGGAGTCTCGCATGAGCGCCGCCACCTACATCCTCAAGGCATTGGCCGGAGCCGCAGGCGGCTACGCCGGGTATCGTGACCAGCAGAAGGCCGATCTGGAGCTGAAGAAGAAACAGGCGGTGGAGGCGGCGCGGTGGCAGGCGGAACAGGCGCTTCGCAAGAGCACCACGGACCTGAACGCCGAACTGGCGCGGGCGGGTGAGGCCCGTGATGCCTATGCCTTTGGCCGCAAGAACGCTAAGGAGAGCGCCGAACTGGCTCCGCGCACGGCAGGGCTGTCCCCCGATCTCCGCGCTGAGATGGAGAAGTATGACCTCCCGGTGCAGACAGACATCGCCGGGATGCCCATGCAGGCCGGATTGCCACTCGATCCCGCGTCGACCACTGGCACAGTGGCGGCCATGCGCGGGTGGGAGACCCCCGGGGAAGCCGAGCGCACGTTCCGCGAGCGCGTGGTGAAACCTGCCCAGATGGCCGCCGCTGGTCGCTTGCCTGAGCATGTGCGCCCGTGGTTCGAGGCACAGATTGAAGGGTTGCCGATCAGTAGCATTGGGGGGCTGTCGGCTATGACGCCTGAGCAGCAGTTGGCGCAAAAGACGGCGGAAGCCAAGGCAGAAGCGGATCAGGCGATTCGCGTCGAGCGCGTGCGGAACGAAGGACGAGCCAGTGTGCCAAGCGCTAGTGGTTTTACGCCACAGCAAGTGACAGCGATGCGAACGATGCGAACAAGTCTCCGGGCTGAACCGGCCTATCGCTCTGTCGCTGCCGCGCAAGACGCCATCGCCGCCGCCAACAGTGCGCTTGACATGGGCACGGGTGCGGGTGACATCACCGCCATCAACCTGATTCAGCGCGGCATGGTAGACCCTGGTGTTGCAGTGCGAGAAGGGGACGTGGCGCTGCTCCAGAAAGCCTCTCCCTTCTTTGCCAAGTTCTTCTCTCAGTTTCCGATTGACCGGCTGAGCAAAGGTGCCATTCTGCCGCAGGAAGCACGCGATGAACTGCGTCGTGTCGCCAATATGGTGGTGCGCGAGAAAGCGTCGAGCTTTGAGCGTGGCACTGCAAACATTTATCGGCGACAGGCGGAGGCGGCGGGTATCCCATTCGAGAACGTGTATGAAGGCTCGCAGCACATTCTGGAGCAAATGGACGCCTATGAAAAGCTCCGCACAAAGAAAGACGGGGAAACATGGGAAGCGCCATCGGGGGCGATCTACGCCAAGGGTAACGGGCGTGTCGTGAAGGTGCAGTAATGGCACAGGATAAGTTCGGACGGCTCTCCCCGGCAGAGTACGAGCGCCTTTTTGGGGCTGCCCAGCAGCCGGAAGCCTCGCATCCGCAAGCCTCCAAAGGCGTCATGGATACCCTCAGGGGCGTCGCCAAAGACGTGATGGGGCCCCTTGGCCCCATCACGGACATGCTGGCGGGCGTGTTCACGAACCCGGAGAACATTTCCACCGGCACAGCGGCGGTTGGGTCACTGGCGGGACGGCAAGCGGGCGGGGCCCTCGGAGCCTTTGCGGGGCCTGCGGCCCCTGTCGCGGTCCCTGTCGGCATGGCGGCGGGAGCCGCTCTTGGCGGCTACCTCGGTTCCAAGTATGGCGAGGGAAAAGACACGAGCGCCGCCATGAAGGAAGGGGCGATGGAGGCGATGTTTGAGGGGCCGGGGGCGGCCATTCGTCCCGCCTCTCGCGGCCTCCAGCGCGGCGGCGAGCTGCTCACCCAGCACGCCTTTGGCCCTCAAGCCGCCGTCGTCAAAGAGTTTGGCGAAGATGTGACGGGCGACGTGCTAGAGCAGTTGACCAAGCTCAAGCTGGAACGCACGGGTGTCCGGGACCGCATTGGTGGACGCACCATCATTAACAAGGTGCAGTCCCTTATTGACAGTGCCGCCGAGGGGCGTAACGCGGTGATGGCTGGGGCGGCTGGAGATCGCCCTGTATCCACTCGTGCGCTGTGGTCCCCTGTTGAATCCCCCACGGGAGACGTTGTAGATCCGATGGGGGCGCTGTTCGACCGGATGCGCCAAGGCGCGGCCCCGCGCTCGACGGTGCAGGGCGCGGCCAAGGAACTCTCCGGAGTGTTTGACGACCCGCGTATTACGCGGTACGCCAAGGTGCAGCGTCCAAAGCCCGCCACGCTCGCCCAGCTCCAAGAGCCAAACCTGAGCAAAGCGCGCATCAAGTCGATTCTAAAAGACATTGCTGTTGAGGCCAAGACGCCGCGTTATCAGCGCACGTTGCAGCCCGAGATGTCTGCGCGTGATTTGCAGGAACTCGTGTCTGGTACTTATAAGCGTGTCGATGAAATGGGCGGCTACGCCAATGACGCTGCTACGTCGGCCAAACGAGACGTCCTGAAAGCGGTGGCACGAGGTGGAAAAGAGGAGTACACCCGTGTGGTGCCTGAGGCTATCCCCTTCAACGAGGAAATGCGGGCATTGATTCCGCTTCGAGAAGCCCTTATCGCGGCGGAAGCCAGAGGCCAGAGTATGCCTCTGGTGCGGCTCGGAGAAACCTTTGCGCTGTCCGGCCAGTCTCCATCCATCGCCATCGGCTCCTTGTTGAATCGCCCAAAGGCGGAAAGCATGCTCGGGCAGGCGCTCTACAACATGGGCAAAGCGGGCAAGCAGGTCAAACCAGAGACGCTATCGGCGCTGACACGCCTTGCCGTGGCCTTGGCCCGTGGCGGCCCTAAGGAGCCGCAATGACCCTCCTCGAACAACTTCTCCTGCACGAGGCCTCCTAATGCCCCCGTGGCTCTCCATTGCCCGCCGATACATCGGCATTAAAGAACTCAAAGGCTCCGGCTCACACCCAGCCATCCTAGGCTGGGCTGTCGCTCTTGGCGGATGGGTCGCGTCGTGGTTTCGTGATGACGACACGCCGTGGTGCGCGGTTTTCGCCAACGCAGTGCTCAAGGAAGCGGGCTATCCCGTGAGCGGCACGGGAGCCGCTCTTGTGCGAGCTAAGTCCTTTGCCACGTATGGCACGCCACTTGACACTCCCGCGCTCGGCTGCATCCTCGTGTTTGAGCGCACTGGCGGTGGGCATGTGGGCTTCTATGTGGGCGAAACGCTGAGTCATTACCGAGTCCTTGGAGGCAACCAAGGCGATGCGGTGCAGGAGTCATGGATTGTCAAGACGCGCTGTTCCGCAATGCGCTGGCCCCCGGATGCTCCAGACCCCACCATTGGCCGCAAATTCCTACCACCCACCTACGAGACACCTTCGGAGAACGAACGATGACCCCCCAACCCGGCGACCTTCTCTGCTACCCGCCCACCTCCCTCTTTGGCCGCCTCATCGTGCTCAAGACGTGGTCGGTGCCGCCCATCAGCCACGTCGAAGTCTATCTCGGCGACGGCGTCAGCTTCGCCGCTCGCAATGAGGGCGTGAACTACTACCCGCTGCGCGAGGACTACAGCCTCATCCTGCGCCCGACGCGGCCCCTTGACGGGGCCGCCGTCAAAGCGTGGTGTGACAGTGTGCAGGGACAGGGGTATGACTTCATTGGCGTCGTCCTGAACTTCTATGCCGTGACGGCGGCATCGAAAAAGAAGATGTGGTGCTCCGAGCTGGCCACCCGTCTCTATCGGGCCGGGGGCCTCGAACCCTTCCACCCCGGTTTCGATGCTGACCGTGTCGCCCCTGCGAGTTTTCTCGCCTCTCCGGTGTTTGAACGGATTGCGGTGCCGAAGGCACCGCGCTAGGAGCCTCCCATGTTCAAGTGGATCGTCAAGGCGGCGAAGGCCGCCGCGAAATGGATCGCCGCCCACCCCGACGAAGCGGCCACGCTCGCCGAACTCGCCAAGAAGGCCGCCAGGCGCAAGAAGGAAGCCAAGGATGTCGAGTGAAGAGTTCGGCCTCCGTGACTACCTCTCTGCCCGCTTCGACGCGCAAGACGAGAAACTGGATAGTCTGCTGACCCGCCTCACGGCGGTGGAAGGCCGCGTGGCTGAGACGAATGGACAGGTCCGCAGCCACCGGATGCGCCTCGAATCCCTTGAGGTCGCTCAAAGCGACCCCGCCAAAATGCCCGCGATGACCGTCGCGGAGCGACGCATGGTGGCTCGCGCTGGCGTAGCGGCGAGCGCCATCCTTGGCGCTCTCTGGGCCGCCATCAAGGGGCTGATGGAAATTTGGCCCCATGTGGTGCCTGCGGTGCTGGCGTTGGTGCGTTGACGGCGGTTACGCCGCCGTGCTAGACTAGCCTCAGTCGGCACCCCCGAAAGGGGTGCCGCTCAGGCGCATGTCGCGCTTGTCGGTGCAGACCCCGGACAACTCAACCTGACGACGGACGCCTTCTGCTGGGACGTGGAGGGCGTCCTTTTTTACGTCTTGTGGCATAGCCACAAGGCGTGGTAGCATAGACGCCATATGCCCACACTCAGACTGCGGCGACTCCTCATCATCCCTGACACCCATCGCCCCTACCACAGCAAGAAGGCGTGGGCGCTCATGCTCAAAGTGGCGAAGGCGTTTAAGCCTGACATCCTCGTCAGCATCGGCGATCTGGCTGACTTCTACAGTGTCAGCAGTCACAGCAAAGACCCGGATCGGGTCCACAGCCTGGACGAAGAAGTGGCCGACGTCAACATCGGCCTCGACGAACTGGATGCGCTCGGGGCATCCGAAAAGCACTTCATCGCGGGCAACCATGAGGATCGCCTCGCCCGCTACCTCCGTGACAAGGCCCCTGAGCTGTTCGGCGTCATTTCAATCCCCGCGCTATTCCGGCTCCGCGAACGTGGCTGGACCTATACGCCCTACAAGGACCATCGCCGCATTGGCAAGGTCCACTTCACGCATGATGTTGGCGTGGCGGGGCGGAATAGCACCTTCAAGGCACTGGATACCTATCAGCACTCCGTCATCACGGGCCATGCCCACCGAATGCAGTATGTCGTCGAAGGCAATGCGGTCGGCGAATGCAAGGTGTCGGCACAGTTCGGCTGGCTCGGGGACGCCAGCAAGATTGACTACATGCACCGCGCCAATGTGGCGAAGAACTGGGCGCTGGGGTTCGGGATTGGCTATGTCGATGACCGGACAGGGTTGGTGTACTTGACGCCCGTGCCGATTGTGAATGGGACGTGCGTGGTGGAGGGGAAGCTGTATGAGGTGGGACGATGACCCCCTATTGCGTCGAAAGGAGCCACCCCATGCCCTGCAAAACCAAGAAACGCTAGTCCCATGCCCCGCATCTACGCCACCCAACGCGCCAAAGACTGCGGCGTCGCCGCCTTCGCCAACTACTTCGGCATCGCCTACGAGGACGTCTACGCTGCCGCCATCGCCAGGTTCCCGGCCTTTGCCCAACGGCGTGACGGCCTCGGGATTGGAGAGCTACGAGAACTGGCGAAGGCATTTGGATTGGCGCTGACACCCATCCACTGGCAGCGCGTCAATCTAGACGAGCACGAGGGCGTGCTCGGCGTGAACTTTGAGCGCGGCGTCGGGCATTGGGTGGCGTTGGTGGGCGGACTGATTATCGACTCAGACGGCCCGTGCTATGAGCACGCCTCGCGCTATCTGGAGAAGTATAAGGCGAGGGCTGGAACGCTGTTGACTGATGAAAAAGGGCCGTGAGGCCCCTTTTCATTTCTGGTCGTTCTCATCGCTTGGCCCATTGACGTTGATGCGATAGAGCCATGCGTGAGCCTCTGGGTCAAAGGGAAGGTCCAGTTGCAGGTGCGGTCGCTGCAACCGGACGAACTTGATGGCGTTCTCAGCCCGCCGCACGTCCTCGTCATAGAGCAGATTGAGAAGGTAGGTCAGGCGCGGGCGACTCATGCCCCCTCCGTTTCGTCGCCAGGATCGTTGCCGGTGTCGTAGTCGGGGGCCTTCGGCCCTAATCCACGTACAATGATGGCGCTTGGGGGTATAAGCGTGTTTGACATCCATGCCGCCAAGCGATCACGATTGTAGATGCCGAAAAAATCAGCCCAGAATTCCTCGCTCATAGCGTCATTCATCTCTTGGCTCCTGTGTTCACTTCTCCACCCCGTTCATTATTCCTGAACACGCCCTGCGGGCTGAACACTATCCCCATACCCTCTGCCACAACGACCGTGCCTTTGGGCGGTAGACGGGCAGATGCCCAAGGACAGTTCGCTTTGGTGCCATGATGCTTTTGAGAGCGCGGGTATCGTCATCCGCGTCGTCATAGCACACGCGACACAAAAGGGCCTGTTCCGTCTCTGGCGACCCCGTCTCTCCATTGTATCGGTGGTACTTACTAACGTAGCTCAATGGCACCCCATGCACGGTGCAGAATGAACCTTTGCTGACTGCGCCCTTTTTCCCGCCGCAAGTCAGTTTCTTACGCCTCTTTGTTGCCATTTTTGACCCTCTCCTTGAACACCGTCTTCAGCGCCTTGCCCCGGCGAAAGCACGTCCCCACCATCTTGCCGTGGTGGGCTTTGGGGCGGTCACAATGGCGGCATAGAGGCTCCATTGAGGCCTTGCGTCCTGCCGTTGAACGATGCCCCCGCATATTATGCCACGAGCGACTGCTGCGCCCGGGCCACCACGACAGGCCACGCCAAGGGCGCAAACTCTGTGTGCTCCACGCACACATTGACGTATGGCCCGCCCAACAGGAGCGTATGCGTGTGCCCGTGAACGTTCACGGGCACCTTGGTCGTCAGGTTGCTCGGGTGAACAGGGATGTGTGTGAATAGCATCCGCTCTGTCGTCCATGACGACCTAAGTTTGGTGAAACCCATAGCCGCATACCGCTCTGCCTGTTCTCGGTCGTGGTTTCCGAGAATGAGATATCGTTTACCTGGCAATGAGGCAATCGCCGACAGAAGTGTCTGTGTCGGCTTAAAGCACACATCGCCTAGCCACCACACCGTATCTTCAGGCGTGACGATGGCCCGGTAGCGATCTAGCAGCACTTGGTTCATGTGGTCACCATCACGGAATGGGCGAGCTGGATGGACGCGCCCATGCGCGTCCATCACTGTAAACACGGAAGCCATTTTGTCGTGGCCGAAGTGGGGGTCGGAGTACACGTAGGTCATCGGATCGCACTCGCTGGGACCGGAGGCTTCGCCCCCGGCACCGGGATTGGTTGGCACGCGACGACGCCGAGCGTCGTCGCGGCGATGGCACGGACGCCATCGGTGATTCGCACCGCACCCTCGGCGCGTTCCACCACAAACACCGCCCAACACGTCTGCGTCGCCGCGTCCTTGACAACCTCGATAGCCGTCTGGCTATCGAGGTTGGTGCGGGCGTAGCGATGAAAGCGGGCTGCGCTTTGTGCGGCCCCATAGGCTCCGCCGAGGCCGAGGATCAGGACGAGCCACCAGAGGATGCGCTTGTTTTGGGTCACAGTCCCTCCATCTCCACGTCAAACGGCACCTTCAGGGCCATCACAGGTTCCTCACAGAGCGCCTCACGGCGCAAGACGTCTTGGCGCACGAGACGTTCGATCTGG
>JACCDR012573501.1_pt1 | contig 32306 bp, 36 predicted proteins | sample 7446431 | NCBI WGS metagenome assembly JACCDR01 (sample SAMN15323443, study PRJNA562643) | freshwater metagenome | isolation source: river surface water | place: USA:Blue River Watershed | collected 2017-08-17
CTGGATGGAATCGAAGCAGCGAAGCGATCACCTCGGCCACGCTGGCGTCGGTCATCTCCCAGCCAGGGACCGTCGCACCAGTCAAGGTACTCGAGATGCTCACGAAGCCGGCCGCGAAGGAGACGACCAGCGCGAGCTCAGCGGCCGTCGTTGCCCCGTCCTGGCATAGCAGCACTCGGGTTGACGGCTTTGGGGTGTCAGCGTTGCCCGTTGGGATGGTCTTCGTATAGACCAGCCGCTCCAGGTAGCGCCATTTCCCGTCGATCTCGATCGTCGTGACCGGGATTGTCACCCCGTTGTCGGAGTACTTGCCCGCCGCACACCGGCGGACGATGCCCCGGAAGTACGTCCCGTCGCTTGTGCTGACCGTGCAGGCCGAACCGTGCGTGAGAAGCAGCGTCCCCGACACCCGTACCGTGCACACATCGCCACGCGCTCCGATGGTGAGTGTGCGCTGGGCGGAAAGCAGCGTCCGGACCGTGCCGTTGATCGACCAGGTGCTCATTTCGTCGATCCGAGATTCAGATTCGCCAGATCCTCCTCGATCTTCATGATCCGCGGTTCCAGCTCTGCGCGGAATGCTCTCATCGCGCCCGACAGCCGCGGCGACAGCTGTGACAGCGCAACCGCAAGCCGCTGCATCGCCTGGTTGAAAACCTCCAGCTCGGTTCCGGTTGCTCCGCCTCGCTCAAGATCGCGCGCGGCCTTCTCCACAGCGCTCACCAGATCCACGGCACGATCCACGCCCCTGGCCTGAGGATTCGTGGCGAACTCACCGCGAAGACTCCCCATCCCACCGAGCACACTGTCTCGAAGCGACTCCAAATTCGATTTTTCCCCCTTCTTCCTCTGCTCCTGCTCCCACTTTTTCTTCACCGCCTCCACCTCCACATCACGAGCCACGTCATCCTCCACGCCCCGAGCCACTTCCTGAGAATCCACTTCCCTCGCAGACCGGATCGACGCCTCCGATCGCTCCCTCTGGGTGTCTCGCTCCAGGCGATTTTTTTCCTCAAGACGCGACAATTCCGTCTTGATACGGATCATTTCCACCGAGGCCGCGCTTCTGACCTTCGCCTCCTCTTCAGCCGCCTTTTTTATCGCTGCAGGACTGCCACTCTTTTCCGCCAGCTCGAGTGCCTTTTCGGCGGCCACTACCTTCGCATTTTCATCAGCACGGCGCCTTTCCAGATCCGCCTGCGTGCGAGCCTGACGGGCTTCCAGTTGCCGCCGATCGATGTCGGCTTCACGCGCAGCCCGCTCCTCACGGCTCAATCCAGGCGAGTTCGCGAGACGCGCCCGCTCGTTCTCGAATTGCGCGTCCTCGACGCTCCTGTCCTGCTTATTCCCTTCAGACAGTCGCAAAGCCCTCTTTTCAATCGCCGCAATCTCCTGATTGATGGCCTGCGTCACTTGGTCGACTGCCTGCTTCTCCTTTTCAGCCTCCATCGCTGCCTTCTGCCTCGCCAACGCAGTGTCCAGTTTCGCATTGGCCAACTTCTGCTCTTCTCCACGCTCTTCAGCGGCCGCCGCCGACAAGTTTTTCACCCACTGAGTCAGTGAGCTGAGCGCTTTGGGCAGGCCAATCCCTTCTGAGGATGCACGCGCGAACCGCATGACTAAGTCTCCCACGGCGCTTCCCAATTCACCCAGTTCCTTCTTGGCGCCGGCGATTGGCGCCGCGATCGCGGCAAGAGCAACGCCCGCGATGGTTGCGCCCCCACCAATGCCGGCCACGCTCGTGCCTGCCCTCAGCGAAGCCGCTTCCAAAGCCGCCGCCTCACCGGCCGTCGCCCGCATGGCGGCCCCAGCCCGCTGGATCGCGGCCGCCTCCTCCGGCGTGTGCCAGCTGCGCACCTTGTCTGGCAGTGGCAGGCCGTTTTGCCCAACGCCAAATTGCGCTCCCGGAGATCCGCCACCCGACCGCTGGACGGCCGCGTCCGTCCGCCGGCTCTGCTGCTCCACATCCTTCAGCGCCGCTTCGGCGCTCTTGGCGCTTTGCTCGACACGTTTGAGCCCGGCGTCCACCGGTGCGCTACCACCCGCGTCGCCCTCGATCTTGATCTGGATCTTGTATTCGCGGTCGGCCATGGATCACGGGGCCTGGAGGATGAGGAGCTTGGCTGCGCTGCCCGCTCCCTTCTCTGACGTCACGAAGATCGTTCGACCATCCGGGGAAGTGTCCACTCCCTCGCAGATGGTGAAGGCGGCCGGCAGCGTCAGCTGGCTGTGGATCACCCAAGTTGAAGTGGATGCCACCCCCATGGTGTTCGGCCCGCAGTTGATCAGCTTGCCCGGGCCAGTGGCGCCCGTTGACCCTTCGTGGCTGAGAAGGAGCACGTGGTATTGGCCGCCTGGCTGCTGGACGATCTTGAGGTCGCTGACGTCGGTGGCGACGCTGCTGAGCAGGGTGGTCAGGCTGACCTGAGCTGTCACGGCCTGGTCGCCGCTCGTGTTGGCGAAGGAGTAAATCTTCCAGTCCCCATCGACCTCCGCCTTTTCGGTCGCCGCGTAGAAAGTCGTGCCCGCGTTGTCCACCCCGAGCGCCTCGAGGCCCAGGTTGCTTTGGACCGCCGTCCATTGAGGATTCACGGTCCGGACCCAGTTGGCTCCGGATCCCTTGGTGATGGTCACGGAGCCCGTGGCGGGGATCTGGCAGACCACGACGTCACCCCGGGCCACGCCCCCCGTGGTCACCACCTCCTCGGCGATGGCGAATTGGCTGCCGACCGCCGAGCCCGATCCCTGGTTCGGCCCCATCCAGCAGATCGCCTCCACGTCGGAGAATCCGCTCAGCGTGATCGTGCGCAGGTACCGTCCGGTTGCCGTCATTTCCACGAGGCCTGGCCCGGAATCGTCCAGCACGTAGATCACCTGGCGAGTCGGGTGCCAAGCCACTCCCGACCCATAGGACGCGGCCAGGTAGCCGCTCGACTCCACCGTGAACCGCCCCTCGGTGTTGAGATCCTGCCTCAGCACCTCCCGGTACCCGGCCAGATCTGGCAGCCGACCCTCCAGGACGAAGCCTCCGGTGAGAGCCCCAGGAGCCATTTTCTCGGTGGTGACGGCATTGGGGGCCAGGTCGATCGTCGCGATCGTGCCGTCCAGAATATCGATCGAGTAAACCTCACCGTCTTTGATGGCTGAAGTCAGCACGGATTCTTCCCCCATCATGTCGGACAACACCACGAGCGACTCGCCGACGAGATTTTTACTCGCATCAAATCGCAGGAACCGATTGGCCACGGCCGTCACCGGCCACTCGGTCGGCTTGCCCGCGGCGTTGTACCTGTAGATCAGTAGATCCTTGTCTGCGGCGGTGGCCGCACCACAGATGACCAGGCTCAATCCGGCCAAAATGAGTCTTCGAAGCGTCATAAAATCAGGGAAGCAGTGCCGCGGCCGACCGTGCCCAGCCGCTGGCGGTTTTGAGGTAGAGGTACCCGTCGTCAGCCAGCATGACGGTGCTGCCGGCCGTGCCCCGCGCGTCCGTCTTCACTGTCGGCGGACTGCCGGTGATGAAGGAAACCCCGCTCCCCGCCGCCAGCAGATCGGTCACCAGCTGCGTGAGTTCGCCGATGGTCACAGGGGGGTATGGCAGCGGATTTGGCACCGCGATCGCGCCGCCCACGCCCGGGTCGAGCAGCTGCAGGTACCCGCCGCCCAGCCAATGCCGCTGCCGGTTGCCGCCCCCGTCCGGCGTCGTCAACCCCCAGCACGAAATGGTGAGCGGCCGAGCCTCGCTGTTGGTCGGGATGTTCGCCTCGGCCGAGGTGAGCGACCAGATCGCATGCTCATGAGTGCCGGCGTTCCACTGGCTGGCCGTCATCCCCGTGGTGAGCGCTCCCACGGCTTTGGTGCCCTGGTAGTAGCTGCGCCCGCCGGCACCAGGCTCCATGATCGCCATCGTCACGGATTCCAGACCGGTGAAACTGATCACGTCGGTACCGCCAGAATTGAAAAACCCAAGCTCGAACGCCAGCTCCGCTCCTCGGGCGAATGTCGGAGGCGTCGCGCCAGCCCCACCAACCAAAGGCGCAGCGATGTCGATCAGCCCATCCACCCACTGGCTGTGCTGAAATTTAATCCGGATCGTTTGAGCAGGCATGAAGGAGAAAAGATTGAGGCGTTAATCGAACTGCTACGGCCCACCCAAACCCCGCCGCGCTCCACGAGGAAACCGTCGGATCACTGGAGGGGTTTGTGCAGTCGTCGCTGCCGTCGAGTTTGACCAAGAAGAAAGCCCGAGACCGCTGATTGCTCGCAGTCGGTAGTAGTATGTCGTGTCAGGCTGCAGACCACTCTCTGTCCATCCTTGAGTGTTGGCCGGCCGGGTGGCCACGGTGGTCCAGGCTGTCTGGTCCATGCTCCTCTGGATCTCAAATCCGGTCTCATTGTCCGACTCATCCACCCAGACCAAGGTAACCGAGTACGCGCCGATGGCGACTGAGGCCAGCCCAGAGGGCGGATCTATGTTTCCAGGATCCACCGGCGGCGGTGGTGGCTGGCTGCCATCGTCGACGAACTCGTAGGCGCCAATGTCAGAGGCGGCGCCGATGGGGCGGCTGGTGCCCGTGTAGTCGTTACCTACCTCGGCCAGGGTCGTCCCCACATCAATCAAGGGAGATCCCAACTGCAGCCGGAAATCATAGTTGGTCTCGTCCCAGAGGAGCGGATTCCCGCCGTTGACCCCATGCACTTCAAACCATCTGGTGCTCAGGTAGCCGGCGTCAGGGTACTGGGCGGTGCCAACCCGCTTGGCCGCGTATGCTGTGCCGGAGACGAAATTGTAATCCAGAGCGGTGCCGGTCAGGGCGCCGTATGAATCCGAAACACTGTACCACCCCTTCGTATCGGTCCCATCACCACACTCCACGAAGGCGCAGTTTTTGACGGTGGCGCCATGCGCGTAGTTCACCATGGCCCGGCCAACGAAGACCTGGGCATGGGTCTTCGTGTAGGTCAAAACGCCGGCTGCCGCCTGGAATACCTCTCCGCTGTCGTACACCTTGCCGTTGTACGTCACCGTTTGCGTGCCGATCCCGCTTGGCACCGCCACGGCGTACCATTGGCCGGCCACCAGGGCGCCCGAGGCGACCTCAGCCGATACCGTTGCGTATTCGCTCTGGCTGGGGCTCACACTGCCCTTCCCGTACGCGCGGCCACCGAAGCTCAGGGCGTGGCCCTTATTCCGCCAATTGCACTTGTAGTAGGTGTTGTTGAAGTGCTTGACGTTCGGGATCGTCTGCGAGGCGGTATTCGAGACCCGGATGAATAGGTTGTTCCTCCATGTCCAATCACTGATCTCCTCGACGAGGTTCCCTTCGAGCTGGGCCAGTCCGCCGTTCTCGATGTAGTTCACCACATTCCGCTCAATGGTGATGTACTGGCTGCCAAATCCGTTGTTCCCAAAGGTCTGGATGAAATCCGGGTGATTGCCGGTGCCGTCAGCCACGAAGTTGTTCGAGCAGGAGTTGCCTCGGATCACGTTGTTCCGCCCCCACACCCGGAAGAAATCGACTGACCCTCCGTCCGAGAGGGTGCAGTTTTCCACCACGTTTCGATCACCCATGAGGTTGATGTAGGTGGCTCCGAGTAGGTCATGGATGCGGGTGCCGGTGATGATACAGTCGCTCGCGGCATCGGTGCCAAATGGCTTGGTGCTGGGCGCCTCGATGTCGATCCCGTTCCGTTTGATCGCCGGGTTGTTGATCGTCTCCACCCCGACGATTGGGGCATAGTTCCCATCGATTTCGCACCCCTCGATGCGCGTGAAGTGGGCGCCGTTTCGCAGCCAGATGTACGCCGAATTCTGCGCGATAGCCCCCTCGAAACGGATGTTTCGAAGCGTCCAGTAGGGATGCTCGACGTACATCTGCGCCACCAGCACCCCAGGCTCCGCTTCCAGCGTGATCCTGGAATTTGCCGTCCCGGCCGCCTTGGTCCGAACAATCCCGGTATGAGTGCCGGAGGTGATCAGGATCGTGTCTCCAGGGACGGCTGAGTCGACCGCCGCCTGGAGGGTGGCGTAATCCGCCGGCACCCGTTTGGCCACTCCTGGAAATCGGTACAGGCTGGAGAAGCTCGCCGTGGCGCCGCTGGAGTTGGTCACTGTCAGGGTGACCGTCCGCGTGCCTGGAGACGTGAAGGTGTGGCTGGCGGTCGCGCTGGCCCCACTCGTCACCGGGGACCCATCCCCCCAGTTCCACGAGTAGTTCGTGATCGCGGTATTTGTGCTCGCTCCTCCCACGCCACTGATCGACTTGCTGGCGTCGAAGGTCACGGTGGTTGGCGTCCCCGCAAATGACGCAACCGTCGTGTAGGGCCGTACCACGGCGCCCCGCTGGGTCGGCGGGATGTCGTCCCAGGTCGGGTCGAAGTTTTCCCCAACCCCCTCCCACCAGCCAGTCGGACTGGCGACTCGGAAATGCGCCACCGGTTGCCCACTCGTCACCGGCCGGACCCCGAGCGCCCCGCCTCCGAGCGCCGCGGCCGGCGAGTTTGCCAGTACCTTGAGGCCGTCGTCTGCGGTCCATGGCACATTGTCCGCGCCGTCCGCGTCGAGCCAGTTGTAGAAGACGGGATCTCCCCCGTTGATTCCTGAGACCTCTGTGAAGCCGCTCTTGCTCGCGAAGCCCAGCAGTTCTTCCCCAGCCACCATGTTCGGCCCCAGGACCGGCGACGTTGCATTGCTGGACACCGAGTAAAACCCCTTTGTCTGGCTTTCTGTCACCCCGGTCTTGCCACAAGCGACGAACAGGTTCCCACTGACCTCATACCCTGTTTGAGCCGGAGACCGGCCCCCAATCGTGAGAGGGTGCGGGGCTGTCCCAAACGCGCACCGCACGAAGGTATTGTTGAGCCACTTCATGTTGTCGCGGCCGCCGTTGAATTGCTCCGTGACCCCGACGAACACGTTGTTTCGATAGGTGATGCCGGTCACTCCAGCCAAGGAATCATCGGCCCGGCCAAGCTGGTTCTCCACGTTCTCGAACCAATTTTCCTCAATCAGCACGTTCGTCTGCGTGGTGAGACTGTTGGTAAACCCTGAGATCATCCCGGCTTGGTAGTCGTACCATCCGGTCCCGGCTGGATGCTCGATATTCGCCAGCTCGTTCTCGCTGTAGTGGATCACGTTCGGGCAATCGATGATCCTGTTCCGGCGGATCGTGATGTTCGATCCCTCGTGCTGACAAAACCTGAAACTCTTGAGTTGAGTGAACGTGTTGTTTTCCACCAGGGCGTCATTGCCCCTGATCCGGATCGCGTGCCCCGCCCAGTTCTGGATGGTGTTGTTGGTGACCGTCACGTTCGAGGGACCGACACCGCTGGTCACCACCCAATCGATCGCCGCAAAACCATTATTGTCGGAGCCAGCCCGCACGAACGCCCAGTACCCTGTGCCGGCATCGGCTTGGAATGCCGCGCTCCCCGCTGTAAGGGTCATGGTGGTCGCCGTCAGGCTGGCCACCGTCCAGGTCGTGTCGTGGTTGGCGTAGTACAGCGGGGTGCCGTTGTAAATGATGCCACTCGCTCCCAGGTAGATTTTCGACCCCGCCACGAATCCGGCCGCGATGAAGTTGGAGGAAGGGGATGTAATCGTCTGCGTGCCCGAGTTGAAGCTGAAATCGTGGGCGATGACGTAAGGGAGATCCTTGATCGTGCAGTTCGTCACGGTGGCGAAGTTCGCCGCGGTGTCGATGCGGACAGCCGCTCCCCACGGGTTGGCCGAACCGCTGAATTTGCTGAGGAGCAGGCCGTCCAGCTTGATGTACTGGCCCGAAAATCGGAAGCCGCGGATGGCCGCCTGCCCGCGATTCTCCGCCTGATAGGTGATCAGATTTCCTGCGGTGCCGCTCGTCGTCTCTTGAACGTGCTCGTCGAAATCCCCGTCTCCGATGATGACGGTGTCACCGGCGACCATGGTGGCAGCGGCCTTCCCGACGGTAAGCCATGGGCTACCAGTCGTGCCCGGGTTGGTGTCGTTGCCGGTCTTTCGGACATAGTAGGTAGCCGCCTGCAGAGGCAGGGTAGCGAGGACAGCGAGGATGGCGAGATGCTTCATTGAATGGTTACGGTGCCGGCGTTGACTCTCTCGATTGTCCCTCCAGGGGGTGAGGAAGTGACTGTCACGGAAATCGAATCGGTATCGACCTGGTCGGCCGAGTCGGTGATGGTCGCGGTGATGGTGTGGGTCCCGACAGACAAGCTCGGGTTGATGCTTGCCCCCGTGCCCAGGGTCCCGTCCAGGGAACTGGTCCACACGATATTCGCTGCAATGTTGCCGTCCTCGGTGTCGGTCGCGGTCCCGATGAAGAGGATCGGGCTGGCCTGAGACGCTCCCGTGGCCGGGTTTGTGATGGTGACGACCGGGAAGTCGTTGGGGGGCGCCTCAGCAGGCCCCGCGTAGGCACCAGCCGCGGAGTTTGTGGTCCTCTCAACCCCAGCGAGGTCGTACTGGACGACGTTGATAATCGGTCGGCCGATAAGCGGCGACCCCTCCTGTAACCCGTAATCCCCGCCACCCACACCGGCCACGGCAGTCGTAGAACTCAGGGAAGCACCTCGCACCGCGCTCCGTCTGTCCACAAACAGAGCATCGGTGGCAGCACCATAGGTTGCATCGCTCGGCTCGAAGCTGCTCAATCCGTCAAACTCCGCGTAGAAATTGCCCGGCAAGCTGACCATGTTCTGCGAGTAGTAGTCGCCGGATCGGCCGACCCCGAACTTGATTTGCCAGCCGCCGATGCGGTTCCCATCTGGCGGGTCAGAGACTCCGCCGTTAAAATTGTCCTGCTTCGTGGCGAAGCGGTCGAAGTAGTTGTTCCGCATCGACCATCCCCGCCGCCAATACGCCGTTGATCCACTCGCGTTGTACCCCATGAAGCATCGCTGCCCCACCATTGAGTTGTGCCAGAAGATGATGTTGTCGTGGCTGTAGTCGGTGATCCCAATGGAGGCGAGCCCACCCTCTCCGGTGGAATAGTTCTCAAAAACGTTTTGGATGATGGCGGCGCCGTTGGTGGCCGCGTCTGGTCCAATCAGGAATTTTGCTGCTCCGGAGCAATTCAGGCCGAGGAATCGGTTGAACGCGATGATGGGTTTCGACCGGGGTGCCAAACTTCCGGTGACCGTGTCCCGGATGCTCAAAGATGAGGCTGGGACGGTGTTGGAGTTGCCCAGCACGGTGTAGGTCACGATGCCCGCGTTGAACCCGTTCAGATTGCACCCTCGGATCAATGGAAACGTCATGTTTGTCGTGGACACGGCCTTCAGGCCTTGCCCGAGCCGCACGACATCCGATTGAGTCAGCCACACGTTTTGCCCCGTGGAATTCCACACGCCGGTCGATGACGAGTCGATTCGGCAGTTGTGGAGCCACATCGCCAGACAACCGGTGAACGGATTGCCGCCGGCGTTTTGCAGGGTCAGCCCCTCCAGCTTGACCCGGTCGCTGATGTCGCTGTTGCCCACCTTCTCGGCTAGAATGACGTCGGTCTGGACGACTCCTGGGAATGGTTTGAAGGTGATCCAGGTTTTTGGGACTGTGCCGTACCCGCCCGGGCTCGATCCAAAGGTGGAGTAGCTGCCCGCCTTGATGAAGACGATGCCAGCCCCGACATCGCCGCGGCTCGGACTGCGTGCGGTGTTGTAATTGGTGATCGCCCGTGCCGCGCGTGCCAGAGTTTTATAAGCGGTCACGCCCGCGCCGGAGCCCGGGTCGCTGCCGTTCCCGAGCCATTTCCCGCTGTCATCTGTTGCGATGGGATCCGAGCCGGTTGCGTCGTCGACCACGGCATAGGTCACCCCATACGCGCCAGTGCGGTCACAGACCCCCTTGATTGGACCGACCAGTGGCGACGGCGCGGCGGCCCCGGTCGAGGTGTCGAGCGGGTTGTCTCCCACCCACGGGTACGCGACAAAATTGCATGTCAGTTCCGCTCCCTGGGTGAGGCCGGCGGTCAGGTCGGTGGTCGTCACGTACTCGATGACCGGCAGAGCATCGCCGGAGGACGGATTGTAGGTCGGAGCGGTGACTGTCTCGTAATTGGTGGTGGTGCCGTCGGTGACCGAGAACCTCACCGCATTGACCGGCCGGTACTGCTCGCCATGCCGGTGGTAGACGACGGCACGGAGCTTCGTGGTCGAATCCATCCGCTGAAACCCGGGCCACGACCAGTTCCCAACAGGATCGTAGAACGCGACGGTGGAATTATTGACGACGATGACCGGCGAGACGGTGGCATTTGTTGGCGTGCCGCTGTAGGTGTAGAGGCCCGACCGGAAATCCGCGATGATGGTGGTCCCACTATTCCCGGCGCCCGCGTCGTCCTCGTCGTAGATCAAATCAGAGAGGACCAGTCGAACCGTGGTCACTCCGGCCACGTTTGTTTCCTCGTTCTGAGTGTCGTTCGGATACGGTTTCCGCATGGGCCAGGAGCCATAGACCGTCCGGGTTTTGGTAGTGAGAGTGGTGCCGTTGTACCCGTGGCTGACCACCGTCAGCGTCATCTTCTCGTTGCCCGAAATGACGTTGTTGGCGCCGTGACCATTGGCGTACTGGCCTCCGATGTTCAGGCCGTCGATGGCCACATCCGCCGTCCATCCATCTGGTCGGACGGTGACGGACAGGATGTCGCCGGTGGCCGCGACGGCGGCGGTGGCGAGGGCGAAGAGCAGGGCGAAGATGCGGATCATTCGATGTAGATCGTGGCAATGAGCTGACAGTTTGTAGGAGCCGTGGCGTAGGATGGCGTCGCAACCTTTATCGCGATGAAATCGCCAGCGGACACCGCTTGGGAAACTGATGAATCAGTGGCACGAATGGGCGGCGAACTGCTCATATTCAATGAGATCGTCCCAACATCGGTCGTGTTGTTGAGCCGGACGTAAACCGGCGTCGCTTCGCTTGACCCAGCCACCGAAGTTTGAGCACGCACCGTGATCCGCTTGATTGTACCGGCTTTGGGAATTTCGATCTTCGCTGTGTCGTAAATGGACGTTTGTGACGGGTTGGTTCCAAAGTAATAGGTCGTGGAAGATGACCATGTGAGGTTGCTCACAGGGTACGTCTGGAGCACGTACCCGAGCCCGCTGCCGCCGCCTGTTGAGGCAACGGTTTGATTCGGCCATGTCCCCGTAATCGTGATGTTCGATCCCGCGACGAGGCCTGGCGATGCCGTGCCTGTTCCTCCGTTGGCGACGGGTAGAGTACCGGTCACGCCGGTGGTGAGCGGTAGGCCGGTCAAATTCGTCGCGACGCCGGAAGCCGGTGTGCCCAAAGCGGGCGCCACGAATGTTTTGTTCGAAAGCGTCTGGGTGCCAGTCGTACCCACGAAATCCCCGAAGCTTGGGATATTGGGAAGATTACCGCCCCGCACCGCGGTCGGATCAGTGACTGTAAAAACCCATTTGTTTGTGCCATCCACTGTTGCCCCCTCAAATTCCAAAGCTCCTGCATAGAGAGCGTTCGTGTTTACCGTTCCAGCTGTTGTCGTACCGGTCAGGTTTGCATTGGTGATCGTAGGCCCCTGGGAAAAGACAGGGTCTCCGGTCCCCGTCTCGGTATCGTAAATGGCACGAAGCTCCGCACTTTCATCAATGTCGGTCGCCGCCAAGCCACCGCCGACTCCCACCGTGTAGGTATTTCCCCCGATGCGATATTTGATCGTGTTGCTTGTGCTATTCCCCCAGATCGACCCCTCGTCTGGGGTTGATGGGTCACTGGAATGCGTTCCCACGCTGAGTCCCGCCTTCGTCCCGTTCGGATTGAACGTCCACGTTTTCCCGTCCTCGAGTGATGGAGAGCCAAGGAAGCTTGGCGTCTGGAGAGTCCCACCCGTGCCCAGCACCCAAAGACCTGTTCCCGTCGTCTCGACGGGCAAGCCGTAAACGACCCACCGTCCCGATTCTCGGACAAATGTCAGGTACGTGCTGTTGTTTGCCAGGGTGGTCACCTGAGTGGTTGGCGCCCCGATGTCCGGCGAGTAGGCCTCAGGGAAAATGGTCGTCCGCGCGGTGCCATCGGCGTGGATGGCGAGCAGGTAGACGTCATCGGTCACCGCCCCAGCCAAACCGGTGAGGGTGGCATTCGACGTTGCGTTGTAGTATTCCGCGCCGCGAGTGACGTCCATCGTGGTGCCGGTCATGGGCCAGTGTTTGATATTCCGTTTCCCCTCCGTGTAGACCCCATCCGCAAAGGTGATTGGATCGTCCAGGCGTCCAGACACCACTTGATCGAGCTTTGGGTTTGACTCCTGGTAGGAATCAGCGAGATCCGCCGCGGTTACAGTCCCGTCTTGGATGTTCGCGCTCGTCAATTGGTACCCACTACCGGCGAACATTTCCGCCAGCGATTTTGGGCCCAAGATCCCGCCGCTGTCGAACGCCCAGCTCTCCCACTGATTCGCCGTCCCGACAGCACCGCGCGAGACGGGCAAGCCAGATGGCCCCATCTGGGAGAATTCCACGTACGTGTTGGTCGTGATGGGAGCAGCCTTCGCGATGTACGCGAGTAAGGCGACGAGCAGCATGAAGAAGAGGTATTTCATGAATTCGGTACGAGTTGTTGAGTTCGCCATTGAGCCGCCTGGGCGTCAGTGATGACCAGAACCCCATTCTGAATGGAAAAGGTCAGTCCATTGGTGGTCGGACTTATTGAGAGGAGCGCGTCCACCTGGGCTTTGGTGTACAGCGGCGCCGGAAGCTCGGATGGATCTGGGGGGGGCATCAGTTGGGTACCAGTTGTTGGCTTCGCCACTGGACGCCTTGCGCGTCGGTGACGATGAGCACCCCGTTTTGCATGGAAAAGGTCAACCCATTGACACCTCCTCCACCTCCCCCTGCGAGAAGTGCATCCACCTCTGCTTGGGTGTAAACAGGATCAGTCACGCCCACGGCCGCGGTAGTGAGCATACCCCCATCCACCACGGAAAGAGGGCCGATCGCGAGCGGCAGCAACCCACCCGCGGACAACGTCGCGAAGACGCTCAGCCAGTATTTCCCCTCGGGAAGCGCCGTCTCGGTCGTCGTCAGATTAACCGTCGTTTCTTTCGGCGGCCCTGCCAGCAAGGCCCCGGCCAGTACCGTCTTCGTGGCATACACCGTGGCCTTGTCGTCGGCCATGAGGCGGAAAGTCACCGAGGCCCAAGACGATGTGTCCAGAGATGCTCCCGTTTTGGGGTTTTGGAAGAGCAGTCGAAATCCCGTTTTTGCCCCCGCCCAGAGTGCCGGCATCCTTCCCGTCGCCACGTCACGCAGGTCGTTGCCAGTTTCCGGCCGCGCGCCCGGACCAGTCGTCCCACATTTGAGAGTGATCAGATGGGAGCTCATGACGGAGTCGAAGTGGTGCCGATCCAGGCGTACGAGTGGAAGGTCAGACACCCTTGGTACCCGCCTGGTTTCCGCAGGATCATCGCCTGCGTGAAGGTTTTGCTGGCCACTGGCGCGGCGGAAGCCGGATCGTCTCCCGGCGCAAAGACTTTGATGGTGAGCGCGGCCACGCCATCCAGGTCAGCCAGGTGGCTCAGCGCGAAAGCCTCGGCCGCCTGCACGCTCGCGTGTTGCCTGGCCACGTTAAATGACCCTGTGAAGACCTCTCCGCCGCTCACCACGAACTTCGGCACCGTGGCACAGAGGATCCGCTGCTGAGTTGCCTCATCCGCCGCATCGATCTTCCAGTCACTCGGCTGATCGAAGACGTCATTATGCGGAGCGGCCGTCAAGCCGTCCCCACACAGTTTCGCTGAGCCGAAGGTGACGACGATCATGGTGTTACGGGACCGTGATGGTCATGAGAGCGTTGGCCACGCCGGCCGTGAAGGTCCGAGTCGCCCGCCAGGTGCATTGGCCGATGCGTTTGGACTCGCCGCCCCAACCGAGCTGAGCGTCGATTAACGCGGCTTGGTCCAATGTGACGACCGATCCACCGTCTGCGTTGCTTAGCACAAGGTCCGCGCCAAGGGCGGCCAGACTTTGGCCACGCACGCGGCCGCTGCCCGAGTGCCCGAGTTTGGCCAGCACGACTGCCTCAGTCAAACCGGTGTCGATCGGCACGGCCTGTGCCGTCACAGCGAGAGCGCGCACGCAATAGTCGATCAGGCCGGCGTTGTCGATCCGCTGCTCACTCAGCTCCATGGTGGGCGTCACGGTCCATCCGCTCTCCGTTTGGAAACTGTCCCAAGGCGCCCCCCCCCAGGCGGCGGCCCACGGTTGCATAAAATGCGAGGCCACAGAAAAGGTCGAATGATCCGGAGCGGAGTAAACTCCGGCAGCCACGATGCTGTCTGCCGTCTCCCAGGTAGTGGCGTCGCTTCGCAGCGCAGTGAATTCCGCCTCACCAAAGACCGTTTCGGACGCAGTCAGCCTCATGGGAGGCATTCGGCTAATTCCGACGTTTTTGAAGGTCAGCACCGCCTGCGGATTGATGAATGGTTTCACCACCAAGGTTTTGTCCGTCGCCCCAAAGATGCTTTCGCCCACCTTGAGGGCCATCGGTGCGTAAAGCGCTGGTGCATGGAGGACAAAATCTCCCGATGGAGTGAACCGGATTCGGTACTCGACGTCCTGCGCCCGCTGGTCCACCTCGCCAAATCCGCTCGTTTGGATACCCAACGTTTGCGTGCGGGCAGTGACAATGACGTCGCCTTTGGAATAGATGGGCGCACTACCGGCACCCCAGGTGATCTGACAGGGACCCTTCAGGATCTGCGTGCGTGAAATCGTGGGCATAAGCGTGAGGAGTGGTGTGGGTGAAAAGTCAAATCGTCATCATGAGCGCCTGGCTTGGCTGGCAGCCGTCCAGGTAGGCCGCCGCCCGCACGGTGGTGCCGGCGGCCACGGCGATCGGGCCGGTGTAGAGATTCGCTTGTGGCTCACCAGGCGCAGGCAGAGCCGGCACTCCGCCCTCGTCATCAAGCGAGTACCAGATCTCGCCCTCAGGGGCGGTGATCGTCAGCAGGCCGGAGCCCTCGCTGTACGTGGCCGAAGGCCCGCGCGTGCGACGCGCCACCTCCAGCCCGAACGACGGCAGCCGCCAAACGAGCTCGTACCCTCGAAGCTCAGGATCAGGCAACCCTGTCTGCTCATCCCCGACCAGAGTCGGCGCCATGAATGGCCGGTCAGGCAGCATCACGACATTCTCTCCCGGGGTCCAATGGTGCAGAGCTCCGGCCACCGCGGCAGCCGCTTCCAACACGGTGCGGCCGGTCTGATTGATCGTCAGGTTTTCGAGAACCGTCACCCGGATGCGGCCGTCCAGGATCACCCCCGGAAGATTCCCCTCCGCTGAGTCTGCTTCCAACTCCCCGATCCAAATGACCAGTCCCACCGCGCCGCCGCTCTCCACCAGCGTGCCCTTGCCCAGCGCACCGAGAACTTGCTCGCTGATCGCCGCCGCTCCCGCCTCGCGACTTGGCCCGAGCACAGGCAATCCCTCAAGACCTGGCGCCCGCGTCAGCACGGCCACGAGATCCTGGGGAAGGCGATCGAGAAGCGTCGGGGTCATCAAATGAAATTCGGGTTGCGGCCTTCTGCCTTGGCGTTGGCGTAGGCCTCGATGTAGTCCTTAGCTCCAGCCTCCATCTCCGCCGCGAAAGCCTGGTCACTCGGGAGGAGGGTCCTGTCCTTCCGCAGCAGCACCGACTTCTTGAGCCAGTAGACCACGGTGGTTGCGCGCCTCGTTGTCGTGCTGAGCGGTCCTCCGCCGGTGGTATCGCGCACCAGCGCCGCCGCTCCGCTGGGAAATTTCACAAACCGGAGCCCTGGGATCTCGCGCGCCCGCCGCCCGTAGGCGTATCGAGTCGCCGGGATCGTGAGGTACTTTGCCGCCCTGGCCGTCACTCGCACATCCCGATCCACCCTGGCGAAGATGGCGCCCCGCAGTGAAACCTCCACGCCGGTTGGCACCGCTTTGCCTTGCACCGTCTGAGCGGCGCGAATGTAGTGAAGAGTTGGAGTGGCACCAAGCCGCTTGGCTGTCGCGTGCCGAGAATCACCCGTCACCCGGATGTAATCGCGCACGAGCCGCTCGGTGCGCCCCGCCAGCCGATGATGCAGCCCCACCGGCTTACCCACCGCCTTCCTGACCTGCGACAGGTATGGCGTCGCCTGGTCATCGATTTTGACCTGCACTCCAATCATGCCGCCGCCCTCCCATCGTTGTAGCTGGCCCGCATCGCCGCCGCTTCGCGCTGCAGCAGCTCGCTGTACCGCAGCGCGTCGCTCTGCACGGCCCGCTCGGCACGAACCTCCCGCGCCAGCCGCGCCATCAAATCCTCATCGATCCCGGCCGGCGAGATCTGCGGTGCCGGCGGCTCCACCGCTGGCTTCCGCCCGGCCATCGTCGTCCGGTTCTGCCTCCCCTCGGCGCCCAGGTCGATCATCTCCGCCTCCAATTCCTCATCGCCCAGCCAGGCGGAAAATTCGGCCGCGGTGACCTCCCGCCAGCCCATCCCCGAATTGAAGGCAAAGGGCGGATGGTCCACATCGAGCGCATCGCGAAACTGCGCGGAATCGCCCAGCGCCGTCCAGATTGGATGCCCCTTGGGCGCCATGAGCCGCATGCCTGGGCGCAATGGCCCCCCCACCGTGCGCCACCGCGCCACCCAGCCGACCGAGTAATTCGTTGATCCACGTGGAACACGCCGCGGCTCCATGCGCACCAGCTCCCACGCTGGAAAGGCATCCGCGCGCTCCTCGCCCCGCTGCTGCTGCGCCCAGCCCTCCATGAGGGAAAACTGTGTGTCCAGGATGAGATTGATCCGCTTGTCGCTGCTGAGATCGGTCAGCGAGCCCGGCTCCGCGGGCGGAATGCCCAGCCGCGCATCCCCGGGGAATCCCAACTCGGGCGTGTACCCCAGCCGCTGCAGCGTCTGTTTGAGCTCCAGCCGCAGCTTCGGTTTGTCGTTCCCAAAACCCTCCTTCAAAAGCCGTTCAATGACGTCTCGAAGCGCCTGCAAATAGACCGCATTGGTCGTCCTGGCCGAGAAGACCGCCCGCCCCCGCACCGCTGCCGCGAATTCCTCACGCAACTCAGCCGATCCCAGCGCCGTCGGCAGAATCTGACGCCCGGCCGCCCTCTCCAGCGCCTCGTCCACGTCCACGAAGTCTGTCAGCTCCACAGCCATCAGTGCACCTCGTAGCCCTCCGGTTTCGCGTACTCCCGGCGCACCTCGATGGTCGTCTGGTCCACGTCCTGAAACGGCGAAGCCGGTGGCACCACGATCACATGCGGCTGCGCCGCCGGATCCGCCTTCGTGTCCAGCCCAAGAGCCACCCCGGCGCCCACCTTGCGGTAGAGCCTCCCGCACCCACCGCAGACAGCGCACGGCTTGTCACGGTAGATCCCGTCGCCCCCGCATCGCGGACACGGCATCGGTTGGAAGAGGTCCAGAGTCACAGGCCGTCCATGGTCGAGCGCGTGTTGCGCCTGGTCGCAGATCCCACCACCTCAGCTCCCCCCATGGCCACCTGCTCGGCCGCAGGGGCATTCGGATTGACGAAGCTGATTTTGCCCTCGGCCACCTTCGTGAAGTACGCATTGGCCGCGTCGTATTCCGTCCGCCAGTCGTCTGGCGCCTTCAGCTGCAGGCGGCTCACCGCCCGCATCCTCCAGATGGCCACCGCATGCAGCACGGTAGCTGTGGGCACGGTGCCCGTTGGCCCTAGCGTGCTCCCGCCGGCGCCGGCCTGACCGCGGACGAATTCCGTCACGGCCAGGCGAGTCTCCTCGATCGGCTCACTCTGCCCGCCCTTCTTGGCTGCGGTGCGCAACGCGGATTCCAGCGGACCGGAAACTCCGGTCAGCAGATCATCCAGCTCAAGCGCGCGCCAGCTCATGGTTCAGGCGGTGAGTGAGTGCCCGGGTTAGGAGATGGTGAGCTTGCGGATGCCCAGCGTGCTCGTGATCTTGGTTTTGGAGTAGTGCTCCACCGAGATCCGGACGCGCTTGCCATCCAGCTCCTGACGGTACACCCGGCGCGTGCCACCACCCTGCACGGCGGAGACGAAGCGCTTGATGTTGGACGGATCCTCAGGCCCCAGGCCCAGCTCGGCCAGGTAGAGGTACACCTTTGATCCCACCATTTCCGTGCGGGCCGAAGCGGTCGAGGCGTAGCGCGCCTTGTTCATGATGACCCGATCCACCATGAGGTGCGAGGCCAACGACGCCGGGTTGTATCCGGCTTTCACTCCGGCAGCCGGAGTATTCTGGGCCTCATAGGAGTCCTGGCGCAGCGCCCAGGCGGTTTCACCGAAGAGGACCGTGGTCGGATACTGACCGTGGGCATCGGCCGCGGCGCGAGCCGCCGCACGCAGATCCGCGTCCGGATTGGCGGTGTTGTTCCAAGTCTTCGCCACGTTCGTGCTCGCGGCATCGAGCAGAGCGATGGCACGGAAGAGCTCGGAGCGGATGAGCCGGCGCAGAAGACGGCCAGTCCAGATCGATTCCGCGTTCGGCATGTCGTCGATCTCGTCGTAGTCGAGGGTGACCTGCAGACCGCGGTTGATCGTGCGGTCAGTAACAAGGCTGCTCGTGTAGCGCACTTCCTTGAAAGATGCACCCGGATTGCGCTCATCATCCGTGTCGAGCAGGAACTCGTCCGCATTGATGAACTGCCGGAATTCGAAGCGGCGGTTGACTTGCACTTCCGGAGCCAGATCACTGAGGAGCTGGTCCAGATCGTTCGGATCACGCCATCCGACGGCGTAGTTGGTCAGCGGTTCGGAGAAGTGGGTGTCGCCGATCGCGTCGTTGAACGCCTCGATCTTCCCGGGCTTCACCCCATCGTCCGCGTTGATCACTTTGTGGAAGTCCTGCTCGGACAAGGCCGCGCAGGCATTGAGGACATCGAGCACGCGCTTGCGCGGTTCGGGTTTCAGAATTGATTTTTTCATGGCTGTCAGTGGTGTGGGAAAGGAGCCCCGCCCGGCTCCGGTGGATGAGATTCGGGTTACGGCACGAGCACCGGGACGCAGTCCTGCACCTCGATGATGTCGCCATCAGCAGCGGCCGCGGTGAGCGCGATGCCGACGTAGTAGATGCCGCTGGCACTGGTCGGACTGACCTTCCCCGAGGCGCCGGTGAAGACGCGGGCACCGGCGGAGACCGCGGCATTGGCCACCATCAGTTTGGTCGGTCCTTTGCCGAGTAGACTGATCGTCGCAGTCTCGCCCGCGCCGTTCCCGCCGGCTTGCAGATCGGCGAGCGTGCCGATCGGAGCGTTGCTGGCTCCGTTGATATCCGCGGCGGTCGCCGAGGTGGCCCGCACCAGGAGGTGGTGCGTGCCGGCGGCCACAGCGGTGGTCACGGTGCGAGTGAGCTTCTCACCGTGCGTGCCTTCGCCGATATTCACGGCGTCGACCAGGTTTCGGCGGCGGAAGGCGATGGCCAGCATGGGCCACGCCACCGACACCACGAAGGCGATGAGCATCGCCCAGAGGATGGATTCTTTCATGTGTGGTTGGTGTGTTTGGTTTGGGTGGCGTGACCTGGCTGAAGCCCGGCCACGAGATTGGTTATTCGGCCGGAGGTTCGGACTCCTGCGCCTTCTTCTTCGCGGTCTTCCTCGCGGTCTTCTCCTCAGCCGCGGCCGCGGCTTTGGCCTCAGCGGCATCGGCGGCCTCCTGGGAAGCCACCACTTCGGCGGCCTGGTCACGGGTGAGGCCCGCGGCCACCTTGGCGTCGATCAATGCGGAACGTTCTTCGTCAGTCATGGTTGGATGGGTGTGGATGGTTCTGAGAGGGAAGAGGGATCAGGCCTGGCCGGCTTCGAAGAGGTGCTTGTATTTCGCGTCAGTGCGCACGACCTCCCAGGCCTCGTCGTACGAGCGACCGGTCTCCTCCTGGATGGTATTGACCGCCTCCAGCTGCGCTGCGCGCCGCGCCGAGGCATCGGCCAGTGGTTTCTTCGGCAGCTCCAGCCGCTGCGTGTTGTAGGCCGGCGTCCGCTTCTTCAGATCCGCCCACGCTGCATCGAAGTCCGAATTGAAGAGAGCCACCAAGGCCGGCCGATCCGCCGCCGTCGCCCGCCCGCTCTCGATCGCATTTTCGATGATGAGATCCCGCCGCAGCTCGCGCTCCGCGACCAGCGCATCGTTGACTGCCTGCAGTTGGGCTTGAAGTCCGTCCCGCTCGGTGGTGAGCGCCGTCACTTGGGCATTGGCAGCGTCCCGCTCGCTCGTCAGGGCGACCAGGGCGGCATTATCCGCCTCCGTCCCGCCACCAGCCGCCTCGTCATTGGCTGTCACTGGTGCACTCGATCGGATGTTCGGCGTGTTGGTGAGTCCGACGGAGATCAGCTCCACAGGCGAGATCCCTTTGGTCGCCTTCTCACAGAGCCAGCGCGGACTCGGGTACACGTAGAAGCCCTGCTCGTTGTTCTCGACCCCGAGAGTGTTCCACTCGGCCTTGGCGTACAGCCCATCGTTCCGCGCCTCCAGCGCCACGATCTTGCCCAGCCGCCGGCTGTCCGGCCACCGAGCTGGATCCACGTCCGGGTGGCCGGCATAGATCGGCGCCCCTCGGAAAAGCCGACCGATCTTCGACGCCACCGAATTGAAGCTTGCCACGATCTTTTCCGCCGCCGCCTGGTTGAAGACCTGGAGCCCGACCCGGTTCGGGTGTTCGCCGTACGGCGCCACCTGGAACCACTCGGCGTCATCGTCCACTGGTTTGGCGTTGGCGATATCGGCCACCACGACCGGCCGGTCCTTGTCCCATTCGGGCGCCGGCGTTTCGTTGTACGCGTCGAACATGGCCGCCGCCCGGCGCCGCCGCGCGGGCCGTCGGTAGGTGAAGAGCGCGCAGGCTGCGCACAGGACGAGCAGGATTTCCTTGATCATGGTGGTGTGTGGTTTGGATTTCATCGTTGCCAGCCGCGCAGCGCGGCCGTGGCCAGCACGCGCTCCCAGGCGCCCTCCAGTGCTGGTGTGTTCCCCAGAAATTCCGGCAGTCGCTTCCCCAGCGCGGCCAGCGCCACCGCCGGGGTGGCATCGTTGAGTGCATCAGCCAGCGCCGCGCGCAGCCCGGCCTGGTCCTCCACCCGCGCCCGTGCGATCAGCTCGTTGGCCGTGTCGATGAATTCCCGCAGCGCCTCGGCATTCGCCGCCTCATCGACCGGCTTGTCAGCCTTCCCTGCCGCCCCAGGCGCCCCCGGCATCCCTGGCGGCGGCGCCGGCGGCTCTGGCTTCTCCAGCAGCTCATCGTCTTCGCTCGGCGTCTGAAATCCAAAATCTTCCCGGATCTCGTCCTTGGAGATCTCCAGCCCGAGCCCCAGCAGCGTCTCCACCGCGTTGAGCCGCACCTGCAGATCCTTCCTCTCCGGACAAGGAACCAGCGTGTACGCCATCGGCTCCGTCCCCCGACCAAAGTGCCACGCGATCACTCGCCGGTCGATCTCCTGCATCGCCTCCGAGATGAGAGCCGCGTCGTCCATCGCCATGGCGTGCGCCTCCTCATCCTGGAGACCGGCCCCCGTGGAATCCGCCCCTGTCTGGCTGCTGAGGGTGGAAAGGTCCGCCCCGCGCCACAGCGCCGCGATCATGCGGTCCGCCCGCTCCACCTTCACCGCCATCGGCAGCTGAGTGCCGGTCGCGTCCGCCTTCACGAGCTCGATCGTGTCGTCCGCCCCGACGACGCACCCCCAGTCATTCATGAAGCTGCCAACGGCTTCGACCAGGCTGTCCCACTCCGCACTCCCCTTGGATGCCCGCGTCTTGCCCACCACCCCAGGCAGCCCGAACTTTTCGCAGAACGCCTCCCAATCTTGCAGCGAGCACCGTTTCCCGTAGTACAGGATCGAGGCTGCGAACATCAGACCATCACCCGTTGTCACCAACCAATCGTTCGGAGCCAGATCTTTCCCATCGGCCTCCGTCCCCTCTGGCGTGAACCGCAGCAGCCCGGTCCGATTTTCAAAAAAGCTCAGCGGCACATACTCGAATTCCGCTGTCAGCATGTCACCCACCGGCCGCCACACGATGTGTTGCGCGGCGTATCGGTAAGTTACCGCCTCCAAGATATGCTTCATCACCAGCCTGACTCCACCCCGCTCATTGCGATCGAAGGCATTCACTCCCGAGGCATGCTCCCAAAAGTATTCCAGCACCTCCTGGTGCGCCGCCGCCTCGTCGCTCTGGTCTACCCGCAGCACCTTCCACCCGCGTCGGACCGTCGCCCGCTCCCGCTTCGCCTTCACCGTCCCGATCATGTCGTCCCGCTTGCAGATCTGCTCCCACAGCAGCGCTGCCTCCCGCAGATCGCCGAAGTCGAAACTGTCCAACGCCCGCGCCAACCGCTCCGCTGAGAGCCCCCGGATCGGGTTGTGCCGGACCTGCCGCGCACGCGTCCGCCAGTCGGCCCCCAGACCCACCGAATCCCGCCTCGGACGCCCAACTTGGGCATTTTCGGCATTTAACTTGTCCGAAGTATCCGGAACCGGCCCGGAAATCCCTTTGAATTCCTTAAATTCGGCGTTTCGGGGGGTGGTGTGCCGTCCCACCGCGGACCGACCCTCCCGAGCGCTCTGGCGGCCAATTCCGGCCGATTTCGCGATCTTGCCTGTCAGAGCCCGTTTTTTCATACCTCGGCCAGCCGCCTCCCCCGGCGTGCGGGCCGCTCCACCCGCTGGTATCCGAACGGTCCGCCGCCGGCCGCCGCGGCCTTCACCGCCAGCGCCAGCGCCGTGCATCGGTCGCTGTGGCCGTCGCGCGTCCTGGGCGACCAGTAGTTGTACTCGCCGTTGGTGATGACCTGCCGCATCTCGTGCAGATCCTCCCGGATCACCCGGCTGATCGGGATGCGCAGTTTGGTCGGCGCTTCAAAAGCTCGACGCAGACGGGGAAACATTTCCCGCTTCGTCAGCGTCGTGAATGTTACCAGCTCGACCTTGCCGAACTTATGGGCCTCTGGCTTCCACTCACCGAATTCCTTCACGAGCAAATCACCCAGACCTATCCCGGGGCCGGTGTAATCGAAGCATGTCAGGTCTGCCGCCCGCACGTACGCCCGCAGCCGATCCAATTGATCCGGCGTGCTCACCCCCTTCATCACATTGACCTGGCGGGTCACGAGCAACCCAGTCCGGTCCTTCTGCAGCGACCAGCACACCGTCGGGTCATTTGTCCGGCCGAAGTCGATCCCGTTGACCAGGCCGCGCACCCCGGCCAGGTCGTCCACGTGCAGCACCTCGGAAGCGTCCGCGCTCTCGGCCAGACCGATCAGGTCGTACGGCAGCAGCACGTTGTTCGTATCCAGGAAGGCGCACTCGTACTCCTGCGCCCATCCATCCGGATCGTTAAAGATCTCCCGCAGCTCGAAAGGATCGATCGGCAGGCCCGCCAGCACAGCATCCCAGATCGTCACCTTGTGCCGGCTCCACTTCGTCTTCCGCTGGCTGTCGTCCTCGTGCCACAGCTTGTCCATCATCCCGCCCGCCCCGTTCGGAGTGCTGATCAGCCGCACCTTCTTCTCGCCGCCGCGGAGCGGATTGGTGATCGATGGCAGGATCGCCCGCCAGGTCGCCGGCGCGTCCTCGAAGAAATCAAACTCCGTCATCAGCACGTTGGCTGATTTCCCCCGCACCGTGTCTGGTCGCCCCGGCACCGCCACCATCTTGCTCCCGTTTGAGAAGAGGATCGTGGCCGCCTTTATCTGGCTCTCTGGGTGCGAGCTCGCCTTTTCCTCGTCGTAATCGGCGATGGCCAGGCCAAACGCCTCCGCGTGGAGCTTGCCCTGGTCGATCGAATCCAGCGATTGCCGCTCCGACGGCGCCGCGATCAACCACGTCGTCTTCGGCCGCAGCAGGCAATCCTCCACCGCCTCGCCTTCAGAGCTGAAGTCCTTGCCCGTCTGGCGGGCAAAGAGCGCCAGCTTGAATCGGCTGTCATCGGCCCAGTACCGGTTCTGGTACTCGAGCAACAGACTCTTCGGCGATCCCGCCGGGTACGGGTTCCGCCACAGCGGCGGCACCGCCGCCAGCTTCAGCTCGCGAGCCACGCGCGCCCGCATCGCAGCCTGGGCCATGGGATCGCGTTCGCTCATTGGATGCCGAAGACCTCCTTCATCCGAGCCGTTTTCTCGGCATCGCTCAGCTTGCGATCGCCCAGCACCTCCCGCGTTTTCTCCTCCCGCGCCTTTGCCAGCTCCAGTTTTTCCCTGTCCAGCGCCAGGCGCGACCGCTCCAGCTCCAGCTTCTCCCGCATCAGCGTCACCCGCTCCAGCGCCACCAGCTCCTCCGTCGTGACCCCCGTAAATACCGCTTCGAAGATCCCCTTCTGAAGACCACGTCGCGTCAATTCCGGCGCATTCTCTGGCAGATCCTCCAGAGCTCGCTCCGCCTTCAGCCGGGCGTAATCCATCCGCAGCGCAGTGGAATGAGACGAACGCAAGGCCGACAAGGCACCATCGGAGGTGGAAAGCCCACGCTCCTTGAGCCGCTTCACGATCTCCCGCCACGAGGCGTTCTCCTCGTACAGCCAGCTCAGGAAATCGGCGTAGAGCTTCGGATCGGACTGCAGCCGATTGAAGATTCCATGGGCCACTCCCTGCGGTTTGCGCGACATTGGTCATTCGTGGTGTTTCGCGGCCTTCTTCCCGGCCTCGGTGATTCGAAGCGTCGGGTCATCGGTGACGTCGTCCTTGCCCCGCTCCAGCCACCCACGATCGACCTGGGTGGCCACCTCCTCGTCCCACTCCTGCTCTCCAGGGTGCCGGCCGATCCGCACCCGCACCTCCAGCTTGAGGACGTACTCCGCCACATGGCGACCGCCTGATTTGTTGAGACAGGCCAGGATCGAGAGCCTCAGACTCATGCCGACCTCCCGCGTTGCGTGCGTTCGGTGCGGTCCAAGGCCCGGACCACTTCGGGCACCAGGGTGTTGATTCGGTTCATGAGCTTTTCCTCCCGCTCGTGCCCGGCCTCCAGTAACCGAACCTCTGTCTGGTGCATCGCCGCCTTGAGATCGTCCATACCCCTCTCCAGTTGGATCGTGCGGGCCTTCATCTCCTTGAACTCCCGCAGCGTCACAAATTCCTCGTGCGCCTGGACCTTGAGCGGCACCGGACTCACCAGCGTTTCCGTCGGCGCCTTTTTGCCGAAGGCGTTCCGCCACAGCACCACGATCGCCAGAGCAAGGATGACGATATTGGCCACCTTGAGCACCAGCGTCGATCCCTCATCGAATTGAGGCGCGCCGATGCCGGCAGTGGTTGCGAGTGTGGGGGCCATGATGAGGAGCGTGGTGATCATCCGTTGGCGTCGCCGTCCTGATCCCGGCGCAGAAAGGCATTCACGTCGTCCTCCTCACCCATCTCCCGGTCCACCTGCGCCCCCATCTCCTCGGCCACCACGCATTCCAGGCGCATGAGCGCGAGTTGCAGCGCGCCCTCGGCCGAGCTCATCGAGCACCGCCCCTCCTGCACCGCCAGCGTCACGCTCGCCAGAATCTCATCGGCGAGCTGCTCTTGGTTCGGGTCGACCACCATGCTTCGTGCGCGGTTTGCCATCAGCGTGTCCAAGCCCTCCAGTCGCCACCCTCAAAGTGTGCCCGCTCCGCAGCCCGTCGGCGCACCAGGCCCTTGAGCCGTTCGCCGCCCGCAAACACCCACCGCGAAAACTGTGCCGCCGCCCCCGCATCATCACCCGCGTTGAAGAGCCTGAGCAGCGTCGATTTCCCCAGCTTGCCCAGGTTGAATTGGAAACTGACCAGCGCGTCGTACTGCGCCTGCGTCATCGGCAGCTTCACCAGCGCCTTCACATCTTTTCCGACCTTCTCCAGATCGAGTGCCAGCAGCTGTATCGCCTCGCCCTCGGTGATGACCCGCCCGGCCTTCACGCTGCCGTCGTTGTGCATCCGCCCGGTGTGCCCGTACCCAATCGTCCAGACCCCTGCCGGACAGACGTACGCCTTGAGGAATAGACCCTCGAAGTGCTTGATCAACGCCAAGCCCTCCGCGCTCACCCGAAGTTTGGTATTCGCAAGATGCATCGGCTCAGGCACCAGGCTGTTGGGGAACCACCACCGTCGGAGCCTCACCGGCCGACCGAAGCAGCTGCTTGTACTTCTCATCCTCCGCCGCCAGCTCCTGGGCGCGCAGGTCGGTCCAGGATGGGTCGGGATCCACGACCATTCCGAGATTGTGCTGCCCACGCGGGGGTGCCGATGGTACCGACGCGATGACCCTATGCGCGCCCGGAATCGGAATCGACAACTCAGGCAGCTTCACCCCCGCTGGCGGAGCCGGCACCGGCAGCGCCTCGCCCTTGTCCAGCCGCAGGATGGTCGCGACCAGGCTGGCCAGTTTGAGAGCGGTGCGGCAGATCACGTAGGCCGTCGCCAGCCCGCCCAGGATCTTCATCTGCAGCTCGATTGGGAGCACGTTCTGCGAGTGCTCCTGCACGGTGACCATGATGCTGGTCAGGACGCCCATCAGCAGGACCACCCAGAATTCAGTAGTCTTGAGCCCCTTGGTGATCTTGGAACGTGTTTCGGGAGTCATGATGAAAGGTCAGTAGTTAGCGAGTTAGAGTTCAGCGCCTATGAGTGCGACAACCATGTTTGAGATCTCGGGCGGCACTGAGTTCAGAGCGGATCTGACCTCGGTATTGCAACGATCGAAGGCGGATCGTTGGTCACTCGGCAGATCATGGATCGCGCCTTTGATCATCAGGAGGAGCTGCTCTTCTTCAGACATAGTAAAGGCTCCTGGAGGTTTCGAAGTACGCACCACCGCGCGCCGGCTGGGCGGAGCCAGGCATCCCAGCCGGCGCGATGGTTCCGTTCGGGTTCGGCATCACGAACCGCGCAGCGCCTGGTGCATCGGTCCGCTTGCCATGCGGGATAGAGGGGTGGGCGGCCAGGCCGGGTCCAATGACAAAAGTCCCCAACCCGGACCGCCGTTGATGCCGAACCGCGACACCAAAATTCGACCAACACCGGGAACGCGCGGAAACCCCCGAAACCACGCGCCCCCGGTGCTGAGTGCCCAACCCAACGGGCCGGAAAGTCATGTGTGCCTGGATGCTCACTTTTTGAACCCTCCCACCAGGCTGATCACCACGCCTGTCGCCAGCGTGGCTGCATTCTGCTGCGCCGCCTTCACCGCCGCCCGCCGTGCCCGCTCGCCCTGGTTCTGCGCCAGGCCGAATGCCGACCATGCCTGCACACGCAGGAGACACATCTCGACCTGGAGCAGCTTGAGCAGCCCCTTGTCGTCGAGCTTGTCGTTCACGTAGTCCTGGGCGTATGCCATGAGCCGCTGCCCGGTGACCGCCGAGATCTCGGCCGCCAGCTCCGCCGCCTTGATGACCGCCGCCTTGCCCTGACCACGGGCAAAAGTTTTCAGCTCGTCCTTGAGCAGCTCTTGAAAAGCCGCCAAATCGAGAAGCCCGCTATTCATTGTGCACCTCCTTCGAAGAGAGCCGCGTCCACCTCGCCCGGATCATCCGGCAGAGCAGGATCCTGTTCTCCATAGACCTGCTCCATCGCCAGCCGCTCCTGCAGCCCAGCCGGCCGGTCCCGCTCCACGATGAGAATCGCCTTGAAAGCCTCCCTCACGATCGCACGCCGATGCTTCAGCAGCGGATCTTCGAGCACCGCATTGGTTTCCCATTCGTCCAGCAGAGCGCCCAGCAGCTGCCCGCCCTTCGCCCGCGGCTGAGCGATGAGCTCCCATTGGGCCACCACCCCCACGTTTCCACGCCCCCGCGCCTGCGCCGCCTTGATCATTCCGGCCAGCCGATTCCGGAGCCCGGCCACCTCCAACGCATGACGATCGAAAGGTTCCTTCGCCTGGGCGAGTAACGCATCAGCGTCCGCTCCCAACCGCTCCGTCGCGGAGATGACCTGGGCATCGTAGACCGGAGCCACCGACCGACACCCAAGCCCGCTCAGAATGGCGAACAGCCCGCCCGCCAGCACGATGAAGCAGGTCAGAGACCGGGCCACCCGACGAAGGTATTCGCCGGATGATTCCGAAGTGAGGCGGACTGTCGGGAATTCGGTGCTGGCGGGCATGGCGAGCCCGTTCTCGCTCCAACCGATTTTTTCCGCCACCGATCACCGGCCGCCGCGCAACGCGGATGTTACTCCGCTCACACCACTCAATCCCGCTTACCCTCCAAAGGCACCGCCCGCGCCGAAAGCCGCTGCCGCTCCCGCAGTGCCATCACCTCGCGCAAGCGAAACCGCAGCCGACAATGCCGCCCGATCTGCCGCGCCCCATACCGATGAGGATGCGCCCGCACCGACGAAACCTTCAGCCCCAGCAGCCGCGCCACCTCCCGGGCATCGATCTCCTCATCAATCCCCGCCACCGCCAACGGCCCAGGCTTCACCAGAACCGCGCCATCCCCCAGATCCGGCCGCGGAATCACCCGCGCCCCGAAGGCAAATAGCTCCATCTGCACCGGCCGGTTCACGCTGACAGTTTACCAGCCTGTCAAATTCATCTCATTTCCGGGAGTTTTGTAACGGACTTCCGACTCGGTCTCCACGCAATGCGTCCACTTCCATCGTAGTAGGATTCAAATCTTTCGGTTCTATCCGTACTCCCAATTCCCCACCCGAAGGCATCGTATCTCAATCTCACTACGATCATTCCATCCAGTAGCGTGTTGTTTGCGAACTCAGACGTCAGCGCGAGACGCATCCGTTCGCTTGAAATATCGCCTGGATCCAATTTGGAGATCACCTCCGAGGTGAGAATCTTCGATGCACTCTCCCGATTCCTATTGCTCCACATCATCCATTTTGTTGAGACATCCCACTGCACATTGTAGATTGCCAGCTTTCCTTCGTTCGACACCGTGACGGAATAAAGCATCAAGTCAGCGTCGATCACATCACTAATCGTTATCCGAGGCCGTGGCTTCACTTCGAGAAATGCCAGGAACGTCGCCAAGACGCCAAGCACAGCGTAGACGCCCTTCGCGACAGTTGAAGTGCGTTTCCAGCCCAGCACAATTTTTCCGATGCATCCGGCACGCTGCCTTTGAGATCGGGGCTTTTCTTTTTGGAGCGTCGCTGGCGATTGCTGCCCTCCTTCTGCTTTTTCTGCTTTATCTGAAGCTCGAACGCCATCTGTGTCTCCCCGCTTTTTAGGCTTGGAAACACCATCCGCGCTCAACTCTTTTTGGGAATCCTTCTGCGTTTGGCTTTGCGCATCCTTGGCAAGCTGTGACCGCCCTTGACCTGGTCGTTTTCGCTGGGGGTTTTTTCTTCCTCCTTTTCCCATAAGGACTCAGTTCTTCACCGCCCTCCTCAGCACCCGCCCGATGGGCGGATGGGGCCGCCCGGGCTCCTCCTTGTCCTCCTGGCACTGCCAGACCTCGAGCTGCTCCCAGCCGTCATCCGCCGGGAGCCACTCGTCGCCGAGGGCCAACCCCTTCGATCGCGCCTCCGCCCGGATCTTCTCCATCGCCTCGACCTCTTCCGCCACAAACTCCGCGGGCTCCATCTCCGGAACCGGCTCTCCTGAAAAGTGCTGAAGTCCCACCTTTGCGGGGATGATGTATCGATATTTGCTCATAGGGGTTTGCGCCGGTGTCCAACAGTTGGACATTGGTGGCAGGGCTTGGATTGGTCACATTGGTGATTGCCATTTCGGATCTCGCGGAATCAGCCGTCCAGGGGCCCAATCGAACCGATGGCCGCAGCACGGGCAGTAGACTGTTCCAGCCTCATCGAGTCTCCGGGCAAACTGCTGCAGACACCCTGGACACGTCACCGGATGAAATGGGTCCTTTCCGATATAGGCTTCAAGAAACTGTCGGTGCTCTCTCTCCAATAGATCCTGGTAACGCGCCTCATCGCTCCGAAATCGCCTTTCCGCTTTAACCATCTCAGCCAATCGCATCATTTCTGCTTCAACATCTGGACTCACGAATGGTGAGCTATTGCCCGGGTCAGGGGCGTCCATACGGTCCATCTGGTCCATTTTGTCTATTTGGTCCATCAGATCACCCAGGCCAAGCCATATCCACCCCGCAGTGCGGACACGTCACCTCCGGAGTCCTCCTCGCCGGCAGCCCGAAGAAATTATTGCACACCTCGCACTTCACCTCCCCAGGCCCCTGCCATGGCGCCTCCTCGAATTCCGCCGCCGCCACTCGACTTCCTCCAGCCACGGCAGCCGCCGGCCGCGCCGCACGCATCGAATCCCGGATCGACTGCATCGCCTGCTGCTGCAGTGTCTCCGCCGCTGCCTCCGTGGCTGCCGCCGTCCGCATCACGGCGTGCAGGAGCTCGGCGATGCCAAGGAGCACGACCACGCCGAAGCCGATGAAAATTGCCGCCCCCATTGCCACCGGGATCGCCATCCCTTTGTCCGGTTGAGACAAGATGTAGAGGACACAAACCGCGCCTGCGATCGCATTGAGTCCCGCCCAAATTTGGAGGATGAAGCCTATGGTTGAGCGTTTTTTCATGGGAGTTCAGAGTGGATGCCAAGGTTTCTTCGGCATTTTCAACGGTTCGTTACTAGAAAAATCATTCTGCCAATCGCCGCTCCATATCGTCGACCAGCGTTCGAATCGTGTTGAGGTACCCAAGCCGCATGACGGGATTGGGGTCCTCCCGCATTTTCATCACGCTCATTTCGATACTTTGCAAAATCTCCGCCTCAGTCAGCTTTGAGGTGATCAGTGCAGGAGCCGTAAGCGGCCTGACGCTGGAGGGAGTGCTGGAACGTCGGGAGTGATGGGACAGCATATCAGCAGGGGATTCGTCGCGCAGCCTTTGTCGAACGGCCGCGTCCTCGTGTTCAACGATTTCGCTGATGATTCTATTTCGTCTGATTTGGGATTCTTCGAACGCGTCGAACGCCTTGGTCAGTTGAGCGCTTGGCTGCTTCCGCCCGAGCTCAAGCATGCTCACGTAGTTCCGGCTGATGCCTAACGCAGTCGCCAATGCATCCTGACTGAGTGAGCAATCTTCGCGAAGAGCCCTCATGCGTGCGGAAAAAATTTCGCCTTGGTTAGAATTTTTTGGTTGCACGCTGCTCACTGAGTTAGCAATATGCGGCAACTTTAGATGCCGCATACAACAATGAGCGCATTCGCACAGAAACGCAAGCCCCGAGGCGCAACGCGCTTCCCCGACCTCTTTGGCGCTGCCCGCATCGCCGAGGTTCACCACTCGCACCTCTACCGGGTGCTGATCGGAGAACGCCCCGCTACTGCCCGGCTCGTCCAGGCTCTTCGCACAGCGCAGCACCCGCTCGCCATCCCAGCAGCCCGTCAGCTCCGCAAAGGCCGCCCGGCCTAACCCATCTCCCACATCCAACTCAACTCCGCACCACCGTGTCCAAGTCAAAAGCAATCACCAAACTCCCGACCCTCGAAGACTGCGCCCTCGGCCTTCATGAGCAGTGGAAAGCCATCCACGTCCTTGCTCGCAAAACGAAATACCGCACCATCGCCGTCGGTCTCTGGCTGCTGAAGGCTCAGCAAGTATTGAAGGTCAAACCAGGTCCCAAGGAGTTTTCTCCAACAGTTGGAGAAAACTCTGCCGAGGCCGGTTTCGACGCCTGGCTGACCAGCGCCGGCGCCGATCTCGGCTTCTCCCGCGCCTCCGGCTACAACTGGCTGAACGCCGCTATCAATGCCGGCCTCACCCCCGACAGCACGCTGGAAGACGTTGAAGCTCTTGAGAAAAAGGACGCCTTAGCAGACCGCAAACTCTCCGCCCACGACCTCTACGCCCCCCCGCGCCTCGAAGGCGCGTCCGACCCCGACGCCACCGCCCGCGTCCACAATGAACGCCGCCCCGAGAGCCGGGCGCAGCAGACCTGGTTCCCGTTCTACGAGCAGCTGGCCACCTACGGATCGGAGGAGAAGGAAGCGGAGCTCCTGCACCACCTCCCGCTGATCAGCACCGATCCCACCAAGGTCGTCAGCCTCCAGGATCTGGAGACCCACTTGGAGAACACCCTCGCGAAAGTCCGCGAGATCAAAGCCGCCAAGGAAGCCAGTGAGCGCACCAGCCGCCGCGGCCGCGGCCGGATCCTGGACGCCGACACAGGGGAAGACGCCGCCTGAAGCCCATCAGGTCCATCCCGTCCATTCCCAGCCGCCGCCACCGCCACCGCCGCCCGCCATGTCCGAAGCCATCACATCACCTACAGAACTCGCGCCCCAGGCAGTCCTCCCGCAGACCGCGCTTGGCCGAGCCCTGGGAGACTGTCGATTCGCTCTGGAGTGCGCGGCCGCCCGCAGGGAAGCCGAGCGCTGGCTGGCCGCGGCAGATCGCCTGGACGCCGTCCCTCCCGGCGCCGGCCGCCAGACGGCGGCCAAGCGTGAAGCCGCCGC